>JGI24702J35022_10000353_pt1 | contig 27222 bp, 29 predicted proteins | sample TergutTh196P4_FD_35022 | JGI IMG/M metagenome (IMG submission 35022)
ACCTGGGGTGTAAAACAGCGCGACGCTACTGTCAATTATCGGCGACGCGGGTGTAAGTTTTGAGCGACGCTACGGTCAAATCTGGCGCGCCGTATTCACTACTCATGCTTATTCGGTTGCTTTCGAAGATGCATGAGTATACAATTCAACAACATATATTTGGAAGTTAGGGAGGAATTAGTTTGATATGGAATGCCTATTGAAAGCGGAGGGATTAAAAAAGACATTTCGCTTAAGCAAAAAACAGATGAAGCTCGATAAAACTGATAAAAGTTATAAAATCGCAGTGGATGGGCTTAGTTTCAGAGTTTTCAACGGCGAGATCTATGGACTCCTTGGGCCCAACGGCGCCGGCAAGACTACTGTAATGCGTATACTATCAACTTTGATAAAGAGCGATGAGGGCGATGCCTTGATTTGCGGGGCAAGCGTGAAAAGCAACCCCTCCGCAGTAAGGAAAAGCCTTGCGTTTTTAACCTCTGAGCTAAAATTAGATGAGTTTTTTACCCCCAATTATCTTTACGACTTTTACTCGGCGCTTCGGGGTGTCAGCAATGCAGATCGAGACAGCAGGAAAGCGATGTTATTTAATAAGTTCGGCATTAGCAAGTTTAGTGAGGTTAAGGTAGGAGAATTATCCACTGGCATGAAACAGAAGGTGTCGCTTGCAGTATCGCTTGCTCATGACCCTAGGGTAATTGTATACGATGAACCGACCAATGGCTTAGATGTGTTGACCGCGAAGACCGTTACCGACTTTTTGCAAGAACTTAAAGAACAGGGCAAGTGCATCATAGTATCCACGCACATATTTTCGCTAGTAGAAAAGGTCTGCGACCGCATTGGCGTGATTATCAATGGCAAAATGGCAAGCGAGGGAACCCTCCGCGAAGTATGTACTGGCAAAACACTTGAGGATGCTTTCTTTGATATTTACGCAAAAAACGTCGCGGAGAACTAATGATATGAAAAACATTATTACAGTCCTAAAAAAAGAGTTGACCAGAGTAATAAAAAGCCGTCGTACGCTAATCATGCTTCTCATGCCTGGCGTGCTTATATATGTTTTGTGGTCACTCATGGGCAGCGCCATGCAGAGTACAGCTATGACCAGCGAGGAAGAGGCCAAAGCCGACACCTATAACATTTTCGCGATCAATATACCACCAGTGATTTCGGAGGGAATAAGCGAACTTGGATATAGTTTTGATTACATTACGGCTGATAAAACGGAGATTGAGGCCCAAATGGACTTGTTAATAGCCGGCGACATTGATTTAGTTCTGGTTTTCGATGAAAGTTTTGTGGATATTATAAATAATGGCGGGAAACCCTCAGTAGATTCATATTACAATCCGTACATTTCCAAATCCGAGCAAGCGTTCAATGTTTTCTCGACAACGATGGGTGTTTTTAGGAACGCGAAGATCGCCGAAAGGCTCACAGCCATCGGAATAAGCATAGATGTTTTTGAAAACTCCGCCGTACAGGTGTTTGATGAGAACAAAGCAGCAGGCGGAATGATTGCCCAGTTTTTACCAATGGTTTTGATCATGCTCTTATTTTCTGGCTGTATGGGAGTAACGACAGAGTCTATAGCAGGCGAGAAGGAACGGGGCACGATTGCCACGTTACTATCTACACCTGTCAAGCGCTGGGAAATAGCCGTAGGCAAGATTGCAGCCCTGTCTATACTTGCGAGCATAAGTGCTGTTAGTAGCTTTCTGGGCCTGGTGTTAAGTCTACCGCGACTTCTAGGCACAAATGAGTCGCTGTTTTCCTTTTATGGCTTTGGAGAGATGTTGCTGCTGTTACTTATTATTATGGCAACTGTACTAGTCATAACAGGAGCGATGTCACTAATTTCGTCTTTTGCCAAAAATGTCCGAGAGGCAACAATGCTAACTACCCCATTATTAATGCTAGGAGTGTTGGTTGCCATCATAAACATGGTCGTAGGGATGCCGCCAAACGTTGCGTTTTTCCTAATCCCTCTATACAATGCATCGGCCTCCATCGCGTCAGTTTTGAGTTTTGAAGTAAACTCAATAAACTTTCTTGTTACCATCATATCAAACATAGTATGTGTCGCGATATTTGTGTATTTGCTAACAAAGATGTTTAACAGCGAGAAAGTAATGTTCTCAAAGTAAAACCAAAAGCTTCCGTGCAATGCTTTCCGTAAAATGCAGATAGCGGCGGGAGGGAGCAAATGGTTGCGCCACACGACATTTACAGCGCTTTCCTGCCGCCAATTTGATGGTCGTAGCCAACGATTTGTGTTGTTGATGCATTCCCATTAAGGTAAAGAGTAGCCATGGACTTTGAGATGCCCCATCTGCCTAACAAACTGAACCGGCTTAACGAGCTTAAGCAACGCGCGCTCACAGGTGGCGGCGAACAGCGCATCCATATCCAGCACGAACGGGGCAAGCTCACTGCTCGGGAGCGTCTAACTCGGCTCCTGGATGATGGTAGCTTTGAGGAATTTGGCTCTTTTGTCCTCTGCCGCACTAACGAGGTCGGGCTCAATGAAGAAAGACACCTGGGTGATGCCGTTGTCACCGGCTCTGGCAAAATAGCAGGGCGCAGGGTATTCGTCTTTGCACAGGACTTCACCGTTTTGGGTGGCTCCATTTCAGAAGTAGTAGGGTTGCGAGTGGGACAACTCTTGCAGCTGGCCATGGAAAACCTTGCTCCAGTTATTGCCATCTTTGATTCAGGCGGGGCACGCATCCAAGAGGGTGTCATGAGCCTAGCGGGGGTAGGCAACCTACTCTGCGCCCACACCTTAGCCTCAGGTGTTGTGCCCCAGATCTCTATTGTGGCCGGCCCATCGGCTGGCGGTGCGGCTTACGGTCCCGCCATCACCGATTTCACATTCATGATACAAGGCATAAGCCAAATGTACATTACCGGTCCTGAAGCAATCAAGACAGCCACTCATACAGAGATCAGCCATCAAGAACTGGGTGGGGCACTGGTTCACGCCAGTCAAAGCGGGGTTGCCCATTTTTTAATGGACACCGAAGATGCATGTTTCTGCGAAGTACGTCGCCTGCTTAGCTTTTTGCCCCAGAACTGGAGAGAAAAACCGCCGCAACATCTTTCCGGCGACGACCCGGCACGCACCGACGTTTCTCTGCGCACTGTCATACCTGAGGCCCCCAACTTGCCATACGACATGAAAAAGATTATATCAAGCATTGTAGACAGCGGCGATTTCCTGGAGGTCCACCAATACTACGCATCAAATATCCTGGTGGGCTACGCCCGGCTGGATGGGCAAGCAGTGGGCATCATCGCTCAGCAACCAGCAATCCTCGCTGGAGCGATAGATATCAATGCTTCGGACAAAGCCGCCCGCTTCATACGTTGTTGCGATGCTTTCAACATCCCCCTAGTAAGCCTGGTTGACGCACCCGGTTTCCTGCCAGGGACCGCCCAGGAACACAGCGGCATCATCCGCCATGGTGCTAAGCTGATCTTCGCCTACGCTGAGGCCACCGTACCCAAGATCTCGGTTATCGTGCGCAAGGCATATGGCGGAGCTTATATCGTGATGAGCTCCAAACACCTCCGAGGTGATATAAACCTTGCCTGGCCAGGAGCAGAGATCGCAGTCATGGGGGCATCGGGGGCAGTAAGTATCATCTCGCGCCGAGCTATCACTACTGCAACCGAACCGGAAAACGAGCGCCGTAAGCTTATTCGCGAATATGAGGAGAAGTTCAATAACCCTTACATCGCTGCCGCACGGGGCTATATTGACGATGTGATTGACCCTGCCGAAACGCGCCCAAAGATCATACGGGCACTGGAGATGTTAAAGCATAAGAATCAGCAGAACCCACTCTGCAAGCATTCCTGTATCCCGCTGTAAAATCACAAAGGGATGACTATGGCATCCCAGCTCTGCAATAGTACCCGCAAGGACTAATCACGACTTTGGCTTATTTATTCCCTGCCCCATCTGGTGGTGCAAGCCCCCCTCTCCCTACAAACCACACGGCACACCTCTTCGAAAGTTATTGTCAGGCACAAGGCAGCCTCCAGTGTTTCTCCTGTAGCAAAGGAGCCGTGCCCTCGCACCATAACCAAGGAGCGGTTTTTAAGAGCCGCGGCTATCTCTTCTGAAAAAACCCCAGGGACAACCTCTGTACCATTGCCCAGAATCGGCACATGGGCAACATCCGAAGCCATATCTGTCACAGAAAGCGCGACGGCATGGGCAGGGTGTGCATGCACAATAGCGCAGGCAGGCGTAACACGATAAATGGCACGATGTACCGCAAGCTCAGACGAGGCTCTAGGGGTAAGGGCATCGTTGGTGAAAAGCCCCGTCTTGACGATATCGGACGAGGTAAGGCAACCAAGATCACTACCGCGAGCCGTAATCAGGAGACAACTGCCAAGACGCCGACTGAGGTTGCCGCTTACACCTGAAATCAGACCCTCGGAGGCAAGCCTGCAACCAGTTTCTCTGAAGTCTAATGCATTTGCCAAAACCTCTGGCTCACCCCAGGTTGCGTACAACACCGATCACCCGCCCCTGCACTAGCACATTTGCCGCCGGAGTATAAATCGGCCTCATGCCACTGTTGGCTGGCTGTAGCCTCACGCGACCCCGCTCCGCATAAAACTTCTTCAGAGTAGCCTCTTTCTCATCTTTCAGCCAAACCGCAGCCAAATCCCCATTCTCAACACTGTTCACATGCTGCATAAGGACGATGTCACCATCGCCGATCAAGGCATCAATCATGGAGTGTCCTTTCACACGCAAGGCATACACTCCCTCCCTCCCCTGAAGCATCTGCGGCGGCACCTGCAAACGCTCGGCAAACCTTGTTATATCCCAAGCTTCGTGATCTGGTACAGGAATCGGCTGGCCCGCAGCAATAGTGCCAATCACCGGCACTTCGGTGCGAGCACCGCCAGGCAATCCAATGCCACGCGAGACTCCATGCCGACGACTAATGAAGCCCTTCTTCTCAAGAACCTTAAGGTTATAGTCGGCAACCGACGTGGAACTGAGACAGCAACCGGCCACAATATCGCGCACACTAGGCGGATAGCCGCAGCTCCTCCAGAAGCGATCAATGAACTCCACTATGCTACGCTGGCGCTGAGTAAGGTCTCCTCGGCGAGTACTCTGGGCTTCATGCCCAGCTTGAAATGTTTTCCCTATAGAGAACTTTTGTTCCATGATATAGGCCTTACGGAGTAGTGTCAATATAAGAGCAGTAGCTTGTCACGCCCACGCAACTCCTCAGGAATGAAAAGGCCAGGAGCAAGATTACAAGCCCCTGGCTCCTGATCATCTAAGAAAGCCGACTATGAAGTCTCGGGGGGGGCAGCCTTGTTCAGCTTCTTAGCCAGACGGCTCTTACGGCGTGCGGCAGCGTTCGGATGCAAAATATTCTTGCCAGCAGCACGGTCAAGCTGGCTCTCCGCTGCACGGACGGCCAAAGCCGCAGCCTCTCTATCCTCACCGACCACGGCCTCCCGGGCGCGACGGACAACCGTCTTGAGCTCACTACTAGCAGGCCTGTTGCGCTTTTGGCGAGCCCGCGCAACACGGATATCTTTAAGAGCGGATTTGGTGTTAGCCAAAACGATACCTCCTCTGATTACAAAGAGTTATTATACACAAAAGCACGCAGAGTGGCAAAGCAAATTGCGACATCCACTATATCAGCGAGAGATGATGTAAAATATGCCCATATTTGGAGAACACCATGCCAGAACGCAACGCTCCCTGCCCATGTGGCTCAGGCAAGAAGTACAAGAAGTGCTGCAATCTGAATACGGTACGCGCCCATGCGCCGGACACTATTGCCATAAACCGCGCCGTTGCTTATAAAGGGGAAGTCGGCCGTCGCCGCTTGGCTTTCTGTGAGGCATACACCATTGCCAAAAAGGAAGGCCTTGCCAATGTTGAGGCAAAGCTCCGTCAAAGTGCGGAGGAGATGGGCAAGACCATCACCTGCCACAAGGGTTGTGGTCATTGTTGCGACATATACGTATTCGCCAACCTGCAGGAAAGCGAAAACATCGTCCATTACCTCTACGAGCACGAGGAGACATTCCAGTACTATCTGCGGCAATACCCTCGCTGGAAAGAAAAGATCGGCCGTCTGGGAGCCACTATGCCAAACATCGACAAAATGCAGGAGAAAGTGCTTTTCGGGATCGCTACGGAAGACGACCGACGAGCTTTCAATGATGGTCTCACCGCTTACGCTACCCTGCGTAACCCCTGCCCATTTCTACGAGACAATGCCTGCACCATCTACGAGGTTCGCCCCTATGTCTGTGCAGGGGTAGTAAGCATAAATCCCCCAGGACACTGTATACCGGACAACCCCACCAGCAAGGAAAACATGCTTATGAAAGCCGATTATCTGCCCCAAAATGATATCCCTTACTTCATGCCAGCCAAGGCCGCCATCAATTTCGGTTGCATGCCTGCGTTGGTATACCAGATCATAAAATATGGCTACGCTTTCCTGTCCACCATCGAAGGGCTAGAGGACCTGCAACGCTTGGCCACAGGCGACCCCGCAGTAAGGGCAACGCTCGCATGGCCAAATGCAGCATCACTCCGGTTTGGTTCTATGCCTGAAAAGTAGTATAATAGATGAGTTCGATGAAAGCTGAATTCTCTCCTCCCGATCGCGCCTGCCGAGCCTTTACACCATGCACCAGACCTAATTTCACCTCTAGCACCGCAATAATGATGCTTAGACAGGAAAAGATGCGCTATGTCTATTAATGAAAATGGAAACGCCTATTCTGCCGCCGATATCCAAGTGCTGGAAGGCTTGGAGGCCGTACGCAAACGCCCCGGTATGTATATCGGCTCCACCGACCAGCGCGGCCTACATCATCTAGTCTACGAGATCGTATATAACAGCGTAGACGAAGCTATGGCCGGCTTTTGCGACCACATTACTATTACTATAAACGAGGCCAGTTCGGTCACCATTGAAGATAATGGGCGCGGCATCCCAGTTGACACCCATCCCACTACTGGTGTCTCTGCCTTGCAAACAGTCATGACCGTGCTTCACGCAGGCGGGAAGTTTGGTGGCAAAGCCTACCAGGTATCGGGCGGCCTACACGGTGTGGGTGCCTCAGTGGTGAACGCGCTTGCCGAGTACATTGAGGTTACCGTCCAGCGCGACGGTCAGAAGTGGCACCAGGAATATAGGCGCGGTACGCCACTGGGGCCACTTGCATCCATTGGGCAAGCTACAGGCACTGGCACGACTACTACTTTTCTTGCCGACAGTCAAATTTTCACCGAGTTGAACTACGACTTCGACGCCCTCGCCGAGAGGCTGCGTGAGGTAGCCTACCTTAACCGAGGCCTAGAGATTGAGTTTAACGATCGCCGCCATGACCGCGAGCTCAGTTTTTATTTCGAAGGTGGCATCACGGGATTCGTGCGTCGCCTCAACCGCAATAAGACGCTCCGCCACAGCACCCCAATCTACATTAAAAAACAACTGGACCCAACTGTGGTCGAGGTCGCCCTCCAGTATAACGATGGCTATTCAGATAACACCCTGGCTTTCGCCAACTGCGTGAACACAATAGACGGCGGCACACACCTCACGGGATTCCGTTCGGCACTCACGCGTGTCCTAAATGACTACGCCCACAAGAACAAAATGCTCAAGGATGATGAGCCCAACCTGGTGGGCGACGATGTGCGCGAGGGGCTTACGGCAGTTATTAGCGTAAAGCTCTCTGACCCCCAGTTCGAAGGCCAGACAAAGAGTAAGCTAGGCAACATTGAGATCAAGAGTATCGTGGAAACCGCAGTGGGCGATGATCTAGCCCTCTACCTAGAAGAGCACCCGGACGATGCCAAGCGCATCATTGAAAAGTGCATTACTGTCTCCAAGGCGCGCGAGGCGGCACGTAGAGCGCGCGACCTCATTATTCGTAAGGGCAGTTTGGACACGGGCACGCTACCTGGTAAGCTCGCTGACTGCTCCGAGAAAGATCCTTCCTTATGCGAGCTATATTTGGTGGAGGGTGACTCTGCGGGAGGTTCGGCGAAGCAAGGACGCAACCGCCGCTTTCAAGCCATCCTGCCACTACGCGGTAAGATTCTTAACGTGGAGAAAGCCTCTCCAGATAAGATGCTCTCGCATGAAGAAATTCGCGCCCTCATCACCGCACTCGGTACGAGCATTGACACCGAATTCACCCTGGATAAGCTCCGTTACCACCGCATCATCCTTATGACTGATGCTGACGTAGATGGTGCACATATCCGCACCCTGCTCCTCACTTTCTTTTTCCGCCACCTGCCCGAGCTTATCAACCATGGGCACCTTTTTATTGCTCAACCGCCACTCTATCGCGTGCGCGCGGGCAAGGATGAACGATGGCTCTACTCAGATCAAGAGAAAGATGAAAGCCTGACAGAGTTCAAGCGCGGTAACCGCAAATATGATGTGCAACGCTACAAAGGTCTAGGCGAGATGAGTGCCGAGCAGCTTTGGGAGACCACCATGAACCCCACCTCCCGTACGCTCCTCCAGGTTTCGGTCGATGACACAACCAAAGCTGACGGTATTTTTAGCATGCTTATGGGCGACGAAGTCGCCCCACGCAAGACCTATATCCAAGCGCACGCCACTAGTGTGAAGAATTTGGATATTTAAAGCCAAAGGCGAGGTATCGACTAGATTCTCTTGAGTTAGATTGTTGCGCAGATTTAACAGTGAACAATTCCATTTCTTAAGTGCGCTACAAGAGCCAAGGTGATATCACGATAAACTTTGAGGCATGCCTAAACGATGAACTCACACGCTCGCCGCGATCTCGAGAGGCAGATGAGGCACGGCACCCATGGCTTACGATTCTGCTTGATGCCTATCACATCCTCACCATCGGTACCATTCTGGCATTAACCAGCGAGGTAGCCAGACGAGAAGCATCCCCAGCTTGCAAGGCAGGGTGCACCGCTTGCTGTCTCAGGCCAGAGGTGCCTGTCTCCGAGCTAGAGCTTTTGGGTATCTGGTGGTACGTTGTAGAGAAGCTACCCCCAGAAGAACGCATAGTGCTCAATGAAAGGCTCATCCGCCATCGTGAGATTCTCGCATGCCCTTTCTTGGTAGAGATGCGTTGCGCCATATATCCCTTACGCCCCCTAGCCTGCCGCTTCCTACATGTCTTCGGCGCACCATGCAAGGCAGAAGAAATCACGATTGAGACCCGTCAGCAGGACATATGGTTGCCCCGAGAAGCCGTGCCACGCACCGTCCTCACTATGCTCACTTATTTCGGCTTTGCTACCGATGAGACTCGCCGCCAAGCCCTTGCAGAGGGCTATCTCGTCTCAGTATCCACGCCCATGGGCAACTTCCCTTGGGAGAGTTTGGCAACAGCAAGAAAGAAGTAAGGACAATCTCCTGCATCCAGCCGGCAAGCTAAACAGCCTTGCTATCTTGATGCCCGCAGTTTGAGATTTTTTTCCAGCTCAGCACGGGGGAGTAATAGGTAACGTCCGCAGAAGACACAGCGTAATCCGATGTCTGCCCCCAACCGCATCACCCGCCACTCAAAGCCGCCGCATGGATGGGGCTTTTTTAAGCGCACGACTTGATCTACATGAAACTCAACGACCACGATTTTTGTCTTGCCATATCCACCCACACACACTCAAGCCCCGATAGCTTAGTTGGCAATTATCTTTCTATACCCGTTGATTTCGTCCCGTAGTGCTCGTGCTGTTTGCGCTGCAGCCTTGGCGAAGTCGGAACCCGATGAAGCAAAGATGACTTGGCGCGAAGCGTTTATTATAAGCCCCTCTGCGCGCAGACCTTGTCCATCTCGTACCACAAGCGCTGGGTCACCCCCCTGCTCACCCACCCCAGGGACAAGGAACGGTAAGTCAGGGAACTTGTGGCGGATCGTGCCAAGCTCCATAGCCCCCGTGGCACCCAACACCAGCCCGATATTTCCATGCTCATTCCACTGGACTGCTTTCTCTGCCACCACCTCGTAAAGAGGGACGATGCGACCTTCCGATGCCACCGACAAGGCTTGGAAGTCGGCGGCACCGGGGTTAGAGGTGCGACAGATGATGAATACCCCACGATCATGGTACTCTAAAAACGGGGCCACGCCATCGTATCCCAAATAAGGGCTCACCGTCACAGCATCGACTTCTAGCGTTTCAAAGACGGATTGAGCATAAGCCCGGGAGGTATTACCGATATCTGCTCGCTTGGCATCAGCAATGATAGGAATATCAGACGGGATACCTTTAATCGTCTCTTCAAGCACTTCCCATCCAGCCATTCCCGCTGCCTCATAAAAAGCAAAGTTTAGCTTGTAAGCACACACGTAGGCCTGTGTAGCGGCAATGATGGCATGGTTAAATTCGACCATGCTCACTCCCAGGGGTAACTTGGCCGTATCTGGATCAAGCCCTACACAGAGAATGCTATTTGCCCCAGCAATACGCTGTCCTAGTCTGTAGAAGAAGTTCATCCTCGGGCTATAGACTACCAATGCGGGAATGGGGTGTCAAGACCGAGGCGTTTTGCTATCACTCGGGCCTTGGCATTATAATTATGTATTCCAGATGACCCTTGAAACAAGTACCAAAAATGCACTTTTAGCACGGGCGGCAAAGTACCTCCCGCCGGAGAAGGTGGTGCTTGTGTCTGCCGCCTATGACTTCGCCGAGCATGCCCACCGAGGGCAACAGCGCGCCTCGGGCGAACCTTTCCTGGAGCACCCTTTCCAGGTCGCTTGCATTCTGGCAGAGCTCCAGCTCGATGCTACTGCCCTAGCCGCAGCTCTACTGCACGATGTACCCGAAGACACCCCCATCACCCTGAAGCAGGTTGGGGATGCATTCGGCCCAGATGTAGCCAAGCTGGTGGATGGCGTTACCAAGCTAGGCAAGCTCGCCTTGCCGGAGCCCCAGGAAAGGACAAAGGGCGCTCCTCGCGAGCAGCAGGCCGAAAACCTGCGTAAGATGCTGGTGGCCATGGCAGAAGACCTGCGCGTGGTCTTCATCAAGCTCGCTGACCGGCTACACAACATGCGCACCCTGGATGCACTACCGGCAGAGAAACGGGCATCTGTGTCGCGCGAGACGCTGGAGATTTACGCCCCCTTGGCCCACCGCTTAGGTATTTGGGAGCTTAAGTGGCAACTTGAAGATTTGGGTTTCCGCCACTTGGAACCGGAAAAATATCGTTATATCGCCCAACTCGTAGCAGGCAAGCGCACCGAGCGAGAAGGGTTGATTGCGGATATGATTACCCGTATTAAGAGTGAGTTCGAGAAAACAGGCATTGATGCTGATGTCAGTGGCCGCCCAAAACACCTTTTCTCTGTCCAACAGAAAGTTGAGCGCTACTCTGCCCAGGGGCGGCGATTTAATGAGATCTACGACCTCCTGGCAATGCGAGTGCTGGTCGACAATATCGGAGAGTGTTACCATGCCCTGGGTATCGTCCACAACATCTGGCATCCCATTCCTAGCTCTTTCGATGACTACATCGCCACCCCCAAACCTAATGGCTACCAGTCTCTCCATACCGCTGTCCTCTACAATGGTACCACTCCTCTGGAGATACAGATCCGCACTCGTGAGATGCACAGCGTAGCTGAGTACGGGGTAGCCGCTCACTGGCGTTACAAAGAAAGTGACCGAAAAGGCGGTTCAACTGAAGAGCGTATTGGCTGGCTAAGGCAACTCGTGGACTGGCACCGGGAACTGGCTGGGGCAGAGGAGTTCCTGGAATCCGTCAAAACCGACATCTTCAATGACCAGGTGTTTGTCTTCACCCCTAAAGGAGAGATTAAAGACCTGCCACGAGGTGCCACCCCGTTAGATTTTGCCTACCGCGTTCACACTGAACTCGGCAACCGCTGCCTGGGAGCCAAGATTAACAGTCGCTTGGTAAGCCTGGATTATCAGCTGAAAAACGGCGATGTGGTTGAAATCATCGTCTCTAAAAAAGACAAGGGCCCATCGCGCGATTGGTTATCCCAAAATTTAGGCTACGTACATACGTCCCACGCCCGCACCAAAATCCGCCAGTACTTTAAGAAACAGGAACGCGCCGAGAACATTGAGCGCGGGCGGGAAATGTTGGATAAAGAACTCAAACACCTGGGCATCGCTTTGTCTAACCGGGAAGAGCTGGCACGCTTCTTCAAATTCGAGAGCGTGGACGATTTTCTAGCCGCCATCGGTTACGGCGACCTCTCAATGCAGACCATCACCTTACGCTTGGCCCAGGAGCGCGAGCCACCCCACGTCACGACCGCAGTCGCCGTAAAGCCCATTGGGAATGGAGTACAAGTATTAGGGGTAGGCGATCTCCTCACCAATCTGGCGGGCTGTTGCCACCCCCAACCAGCCGACTCTATTGTGGGCTATGTGACACGTAGTCGCGGCATCACCGTCCACCGCGCCGATTGTTATAATATCACCCACGAAGACGAGAAAGAGCGGCTTGTGAGCGTCGCTTGGGGGCGAGCTGAGGCTTCTTACCCCGTGGCCATCCAGGTCGAGGCTTGGGATCGGGTAGGACTAGTGCGTGACATCTCAACTATTGTGGCCGAAGAGAAAATAAATATTACCAGTATGACTGTTACTGAAAACGACGACCAAACTGTATCCATCACTCTCACCGTCCAGACCACAGGTATCTCCCAGCTTTCACGCCTGATGAGCAAAGTCGAGAGTACCGGTGGAGTAGTCACCGTAAGCCGAATAGAGGCCGATGGGCAAGGTAAAAGCCAAAACACCGCTTAATCACGCGCTAAGCGGACTGATAACCCCCAACTACGCGCAGGCTATGGTTTTTTCACCTCTCCCCCGCTACGATCCCTCATCATAAACCCACCTCTCTTCGCTGTAATAGCCACGAGTGACATGTGCCCCGACTTATCCAATATGGGCAAGCCGATGGGCTGCCAAAAGACCATGATCAGAAAGTATCGCTTTGACATCTCCGAGCGCCACCACCTCGCCCCGATCCATAACCATTACCTGAGTGGCAAGTTCGCCAGCAAGCTCCAGGTCGTGGGTTACGATAATTTTTGGACCGACCAAGCGTTTTAACAACCCCACAAGCTCCCATTTACCACCTGGGTCGAGATTGGCGGAAGGCTCATCCAATACCAAAAGGCGAGGAGTGCTCGCCAGCACACAGGCCAAGGCAACGCGCTTTCGCTCGCCTAAACTGAGATGGTGCGGGGAGCGCCCAACCGCACCCGCCATGCCCACCATTTCTAGTGCATGCCCCACAGCCTGGCGCACCTCAACCAGAGAAAGTCCTAGGTTGAGGGGACCGAAAGCCACATCATCGAAAACGGTGGGACAAAATAGCTGATCGTCAGGATTCTGGAAGACTAGCCCCACGATACGCCTTATCTGTTTCAGAGTGCCAATGCTTAACGGTATATCTAGCACCTTTATGCTACCTGCCAAAATGGGCAGCAGGCCGACCAAATGCAGTAGCAAGGTTGACTTGCCAGCACCATTGGGACCAATTATAGCCAGAGTCTCACCCTCGTCTACGCTGAAGCTCACGTCACGCAGGGCCGGTTGACCATCAGGATAGGTATAAGAGAGTCCGCACACGGCAAGTATCTTCACAGCCATCTCCCTGCCAGACTTATGGATACCGCCAGCACCGTCATGGCCATTACCATCAGTACATCGGCCCAGCCCACGCGCAACGAGTTCAGGCTACGATGGGTGCCGTCGTAACCGCGTAGCAACATAGCACCATAGACACGTTCAGCCCGATCGTAACTCCTTATAAAAAGGCTTCCTGCCATATGCCCCACCGATCTTATGCCAATCAAGAGGCCACCATAGTAGCGCACATCCCGTCCAGCCCTGAGGCGATGTGCTTCGTCTTCTATGACGAACAGATAGCGGTACATAAAACCGAAGATCGTGGTTAAAAGGCGCGGAGCGCCAAGTGCGTCAACCCCCCTGAGCAGATCGGCCATGCGCGTCGTAGCCACAAGCACCCCCAGCGCGAATGCCGAAAGAATTGCCTTGAGCAAGATGCTTCCCGCCAATACCAAGCCAGTATCCCCAAGGGTGAGATGCCAGCCACCCATCTTTACTTGCCACAGGATAGTCCCGCCATGCAAGAAAGGCAAGAAGAGTACTGCGGGTAGCACGAAAGGCAGCACCACAAGAAGCTGTCGCAGAAGACGCGCCAAGGGTATGTGCGCAACAACTACTAGAGCTAAAACCAACAGGCTAAAGAGGCCGAACGCCATCCAACACCCAACCGGCACCAGCACCAAGGCCACCACCAGCACAAGCATGGCCAACAACTTAGCGCGCGGGTCGCGGCAGTGCAGTAGGCTTGCGCCATCCAAATATAAATCAAAGGAGGAACGCATCACGGGCGAGCGTGGCCACCCTTTAATTGATAGATGACTCGGGCACTGCCATATGCCAAAAGGAAGACCAAAGCCGTGCCCAACCAACCGGCTAAAATGGTGGCCAAGATCTCGTTTCTAACTCCAGGGAAGACATAATCCGCCACAATACTAAGGGGCGAGTTGTGCCCTGCCTCTGAAAACCCGTTATCTTCGGCCACTTTTTCCAGCCCATCCGGAGCTGAGGAGGCTAGGGGCGATATGGTGGCCAGGAGCAAGCAAATGGCAAGGGCGACAAGCCAAGTCTTTTTGCTATTCATCGTTGTTCTTTTAGTTTCCACCTCAGGCTCTCCCCATCTGGAGCAGATCCTTCCGTACGGCACGTACCAGCCCAAGCATAGCAATTGTTATTAGGCCTTCTCCAATGCCAATGAGAGTATGCCACCCGACCATGGCCGGCAGTACGGCATCCAGCGGCACCGTCCCCGATATGGCAAGCTCTAGCGCTGCAGCCACTGAAGCAATAACCACCGAGAACCAAGCAGCGACGAAGCCTGCCACCAGGCGCCTGTCTTCGCCTAAAAACTTTGTTAAGAGGCGATATATCAGATAAGCCCCTAATCCAGCGATGATGCTCATGTTGAAAATGTTAGCTCCAAGTGCGAGTAGCCCACCGTCTTGAAAGATGAGACACTGGGCAATGAGTACCAAGCTCATAATGATGATGGATGCCCACGGACCGAGTAGGATGGCCGCCAAGGCTGCACCAATGAGATGCCCAGAGGCGCCACCCACCACCGGAAAATTGAGCATCTGCGCAGCGAAGATAAAGGCACCCATCATACCCATCAAAGGCACGTGGCGCTCACCAATGCGCCGACTGACCATTTTGACAGCTACCCCAAGCCCCGCCGCCGACGCTACGGCTGTCGTGGCCATAGTAGCGCCGCTTAGAAATCCGTCTGGGATATGCATAGGACTCCTGCTTCTTCTAAAATGTGCTCTATGGCTACTGAACCCATAAATTACTCGCAGCTTTTGCAGCGCCCAAAAATTGCCAGGTGGTGCAAATCAGCGCGGAAGCCATAGCGGGTAGCGAGGAGGTCGCTAAGTGGTTTAAACTCCGCCTCCCCTAAATCAAGCACCTGTCCGCAGATCAAGCAAATCAGATGATGATGACGCCCCTTATCCATAACATGAAAACGCACTCGCCCATCGCCCATATCTGTTTCGGTCACAAGTGCCAGGTCCTTAAGGAGCTCCAAAGTACGATAGACCGTGGAGATGTTTAAATTGGGATAACGTATACGGATGCGCTGGAAAATCTCCTCGGCACTCACATGTCCCTCGGCAGCTTCCACCTGCTCTAGGATCATGAGGCGTTGCGGTGTGAGCCTATAACCTTTTTCCCCAAGCTGATTAAGAATCTCTTTGGACGGTGGCACGGGGAGTAATATATCATGAGGGGAATCTCATTGCAATAGTTTGCAGTTACAATAATTTGCGGATGAGCAACCAATAGAATCGTCTTGCAAGGTTATCGGCCTAATCATTATTCTCAACACTGACAGCGGTACGCCCGACATCCTCCCGAGATGAGAATTGCCAGCGCAGGCTGCCCACAGCAAGATCTCAGAATCAAGTGCTCTGGCTGCCTAGCATGATAGTTACTGGGCCATCGTTATGGATCTCCAAGTGCATGTGCTTCCCAAAGATGCCTGTAGCCACCACAAGGCCAGAAGCACGCACCAAGGTCACGAAATGATTAAAAAGTCGGGCGGCTTCGATTGCTGGGGCGGCCTCCACGAAGCTGGGGCGCCTTCCACGACTGGTATCGGCGAACAGGGTGAACTGACTTACCAACAGTATCTCGCCTCTTATGTCAAGCAGGGAGCGGTTGAATTTGCCAACTTCATCGGGGAAAATACGCAAGTTCAGCACCTTGTTCACCAGGTAACCTGCGTCTTCTTCCAAATCATCCACAGCGATACCAACCAAGATACATAGTCCGAGGCCAATGCGCCCCACTTCCTCTCCATCTACGCTCACTGCGGCAGCACTCACGCGCTGTAAAAGAGCCCTCATGCTGTCTATGTTAGGCATGACATGGTGCAAAGTCAACCATCGCCGGATTGAAGGTAGACACCGCTCAAAGAAAGAGCTAAAATTGACCCGCCTGGAGATATATGATTATGAGTGTCGTTGCTTGAAACAGAATCAAAGAAGCACCATCGCACGTATCCGGTGCTTCTTTGATTTATGGGATATAAGAAAATACGGAGGCGGACGATGCAGTCAAGTCTTATCAGCAAGATCGAAAAGGCCCGACAGTATGCGCGGGAACCAGAGCGCGTCACTTTCCATGATTTTGAGGTCAGCTTCCGTGGTAATAACGACTGTCATTCTACGGGCTTGAAAAATGGCAAATGGTTCTGCACCTGCGACTTTTTTGCCAGCTGGGGCACTTGTTGTCACACCATGGCCCTGGAGAAGATGCTCTCGCCAATGCTACCCGGTGAGGCTGTCACCAACTTCGAGTGCGCCACACAATATTAATAGCCTGGGCGACCAGCCCATCTGAGCGCCTCACCCACCACAAAGAGTGATCCTGAGGCACAAATGAAGCCATTGGCTCCTGCTAGTCTCACCGCCAGATCCAGGGCATTGGCTACAGAAGGCGCAGTGTACACGTCGCGGACATGGTTCCGGCACACCTCCGCCAACACCGCTGCGTCTAAAGCGCGCGGATTGGTAGTATGGGTAGCCACAACCACATCAAAAAACGGTGCGAGCACCTCAGCGAACCCTTGATAATCCTTGTCAGCCGAGATGCCAATGACCAGCACTTTAGATGCCATCCCCGCTGAGTAGATCTCGATCGCCCTCACTAGCTCGGCGGCGGCGGCTGAGTTGTGGGCACCGTCCACCACTATAATCGGACACCTGTGCACCACTTGGAAACGCCCCGGCCATCGCACATGGCGGAGTCCGAAGACAATGTCCAGCGAGCTAAGCCGATGACCCTGCTCCATCAAGACTTCTAGCGCCCCCACCGCGAGAGCAGCATTGGCCTGCTGAAATGCCCCCAGCAGGGGCAATTCAAACACATAGCTCCCCAGCCGCCCTTTTACTTCACAGCGTTGGCGGCCAGAAAAGATCCCTGCCCCCCGACAGATAATATCACGCCCCACCTCAATGAGCTGGCTACGCTTCGCCTGGCAAGTGCGGGAAATTACGTCATGCCCCTCAGGCGGCTGCGCTGCGATTACTACAGGTATGCCCTCCTTGATGATACCGGCTTTCTCGGCGGCGATCTTCGCTATGGTATCGCCCAGAACATCGGTGTGATCAAGGCTAATGGTGCTTATGATACAGACTGCGGGGGATACCACATTAGTGGCATCCAGCCGTCCTCCCAAGCCTACTTCCACCACTTGCCAGTCGGCCTGCTTCTCCGCAAAATACATAAATCCCAGGACAGTAAGGAGCTCAAAAGTGGTTAGTGTCCCGTATCGTGCCTGCGCGTTGACTGCCGCCACTTCTGGCCTGAGGACATCCGTAAGTCTGGCAATGTCGGCCTGAGAGATAAGCCGGCCATCTATGCGTATACGCTCGCGCACATCAATGAGGTGAGGCGATGTATAAAGCCCGGTTTTGAAACCCGCAGCAACGAGCACTGAGGCCACCATAGCTGCAGTGCTACCCTTGCCTTTAGTGCCCGCGATATGAATCGCCCGTGCGGTATGTTGGGGCCCACCCAGGCGCGCCAAGAGCTCCTCCACTCGTCTAAGATCGAAGTTATCGGCGGCACGCAGGCTGGGTTTAGCTTCGCAATCCGCGAAGCTATAGAGGTAGTCTAGGGTTTCAAGATAATGTCTTGTACGCATGCCGAAAAGTCCACCAAGGGTGCGGCCACCCCCTTTATTCCCACCGCAACGGTATGTTGTCCGAGATGACAATCTCTCCCCATGTGATACCACCAAGGCAGGCCAAGTGCACACACTTCAAGCATTGTTAAAGATGGCACTCGGGACAGGTGCCGAATATGGTATTGCCAGAGACACTCTCACGGAAAGCCATGTCAAGTTAATCAGCTGGCAAGCCACCCCTCTTGCAAGGCTATTATAGCACGAGAGCAAGCGGCCAGGCTCGACTTTAGGACTTTGGGAGAAAATCAGACCTCTAATCATACGGCTGTCAGCTTTATCGTTGTCCTCTAGGCCTCTGTTGCGTGACGACGATCTTCTTTAAGGCAGTCTCCGAAAACTATCAACGATGGCGATCCTGGCAACAAATATAGGCATGACCCAGAACCCTTACAGTGATTACCTACAGATTTTCGGAGACTGCCTTAAGAATTTGTTGAAGACCACCTACCATGGGAACTGTGAAAGTCAGGTGTAGACCATCGTCTGTTGGCCGCAGGTAGTGGTATAATTGGCTGTCTTCCCTTACTTCTCCCCCAGAAAGAGATCGTTCACGCAGTGCCAAAAGCAAAGATTGTCTTCATGTGCCAGGAATGCGGACGAGAGAGTGCCCGCTGGCTAGGGCGTTGTCCGGCCTGCCATGCCTGGAATTCCCTTGCCGAACTATCAGTTCCTACCCTGCCTGCCGCCCGGTCGGGAGGAGCGCCGTCAGCTCCGCAGGAATTGTCCGCCATTGATTCTGTCGCCGAGCCGCGCTGGATCCTACCTCTAGGCGAGCTTGGACGTGCGCTAGGAGGAGGACTTGTGCCAGGCTCGGTCATCCTCATCGGGGGCGAACCGGGCATTGGCAAATCCACCCTGCTATTGCAAGCCTCGGCGGCACTGGCCAAAGAGCGCGGGTGCGTGGTTTATGTCAGCGGCGAGGAAACGCTCTCCCAAATCAAACTCCGCGCCCGACGCCTTGACATCAACGGCGAGCAGCTCTTCCTCCTCGCCGAAAATAACCTCGATCACATTACCGCACAGCTCGACAGTCTTAAGCCCGTCACTGTTGTGGTTGACTCCATTCAGTCAGTCTATGCACCGGATATAGAATCTTCCCCTGGCTCCATCTCCCAAGTGCGCGACTGTACGCTACGCCTCGTGACGTGGGCCAAGGCCAATCAGGTGCCCGTTTTCATCACAGGACATGTAACCAAGGAGGGAGCCATCGCTGGTCCCCGCCTTCTAGAGCACATGGTAGACACTGTACTCTATTTTGAGGGCGAGTCCTTAAGTTCCTATAGGTTACTGCGCGCAGTGAAGAACCGCTTTGGCTCGGTAAGCGAGATGGGCATCTTTGAAATGCGCGGCATTGGGCTTGTAGAAGTAGGCAATCCCTCGCAGATATTCCTGTCAGAGCGGGAAAACGAAGCAATCGGCTCAGCGGTGACAGCCACCTTAGAGGGCAGTCGCCCTCTATTGGTGGTCATCCAAGCCCTCACCAACCCTAGTGTCTTTGGGCAAGTGCGCCGCACAGCCAGCGGCGTGGACTTCAACCGATTGCTACTCATCTCCGCCGTACTTTCCCGCCGCCTAAGTCTCCGGCTGGGCAACCAGGACATCATCACCAACGTCACGGGCGGTATCAAGATTGATGAGCCTGCCGCCGACCTAGCTATCGCTTTGGCCATTGCTTCAAGCCTGCGGGACGTGCCCGTGGATCCCGAGACGGTGGCCGTAGGCGAGGTGGGGCTGTCCGGCGAGATCCGCGCTGTACCCCAACTGGAAAGGAGGCTTGGTGAGGCAGCGCGGCTAGGCTTTCGACGCGCCATCGTACCGTACACAAGCGCCCGTCACATTCAGATGAAAGACATTGAACTTATACCCGTATCTACTCTCCGTAAGGCCATTGAGTATGGTTTAGGCAAAAAACATCAATCGGCAGAAGTGGCCCAACCGCCACCAGAGGAGATGGCCGAGGCTTAGCCTCACGGCTCATGCCCGCTCAGGGCTCCGTTGCCTCGGCTTTTGAGATTCTTCTCAGTCTTGCTAAACTGATAGGCAAAGCAATGTTTCGTAGCGGAAAGGTCGGCGCCATCATCGTAGCAGCGGGAAGCTCTGTCCGTATGGGTGGCATTGATAAGATGTTCGCACCCCTAGAGGGCAAGCCAGTACTTGCACGTGTGGTTTCGGCATTCGAAGCCGCACCATCAGTGGATCATATCGCCGTGGTGCTTGCAGAGCACAATCTTGAGCTCGGTCGCCACTTGGCATCAACCGAACACTGGCGAAAAGTGGATGCCATTGTCCCCGGAGGAGCGCTCCGGCAGAGTTCGGTCGAAGCTGGCCTTGAGAAACTACCACACTGCGAGTGGTGCATCATTCACGATGGGGCACGCCCCATGGTGACGGTTGACCTGATTGAGGCTGGCTTAGAGGCGGCAGAGGCAACGGGTGGAGCCATTGCCGCCGTGTCTATAATTGACACCATTAAAGAGGAGAAAGACGGTTTTGTCGCCCAGACCTTACCGCGCGGAAGTCTACGAGCGGCACAGACACCACAGGTCTTCCGCGCAGATATTATTAATGAGGCCTACAAGCGCATGACTGGTGAAGTTACGGACGATGCTTCGCTCGTGGAGGTCGTGGGACACCAAATCAGGCTATATCCAGGCGACTACCAAAACATTAAGATTACCACGCCAGCCGACCTCATCTGCGCAGAGGCCCTTTGGCGCAGAAGGGGGTGCTAGCATACGTATCGGACACGGCTACGATGTACATCGGTTAGGGCCAGGAGCACCTCTCGTACTGGGCGGGGTGTCGCTCCCTCACAAGAGTAGACTCATCGGCTGGAGCGACGCTGACGTACTCACTCACGCTGTCATTGATGCCTTGCTGGGAGCTGCCGGACTGGGCGACATCGGTGCACACTTCCCACCATACGAACCGCAGTACAAAGGCATCTCCAGCCTCGTGCTACTTAGACGTGTGGGCAATCTACTTAAGGAGAAAGGCTATCAAGTGGGCAACATTGATGCCACTGTGGTCGCTGAGCAACCGCGTTTAAGAGAGTACATTGATCTGATGTGCGCGGCCCTAGCCGAAGCGTTAGACTGTGAACCCGAGCGCATCAACATCAAGGCATCCACCCAAGAAGGCCTGGGCTTTGTAGGGCGCGAGGAAGGCATGGTTGCCTGGGCAGTGGCGCTCATAGAATAAACTGCCTATAATAATCACTTATGAAAGTCACGAGTACTCTCTCCGGTAAAAAAGAAGAGTTTATCCCCATCACGGACGGCGAGGTTAAGATGTATGTCTGCGGCATTACACCGCAGAGCGAGGCACACATCGGGCACGCCATGAGTTACATCAATTTTGACGCTATCCGCCGCTACCTGGAGTACCGCGGTTACAAGGTGCGCCACATCCAGAACATCACCGATATTGAAGATAAAATCATCAACAAAGCCGCCGTGTTAGGCATTACCCCCGGGGAGTTGGTCGCCAAGAACATCGCAGTTTTCATAGCAGATATGGATGCCCTGAACATCCTCCGCCCGCACGAGTATCCCCGCGCCACTGAGGAGATACCGCAAATAATCGAAATGGTGCGGGGTCTGGTGGAAAAAGGTCTGGCTTACTCCATCTGTGGCAGTGTCTACTTCCGCGTCACCCGTCTCCCCGATTACGGCAAGCTCGCCCGGCGCACCCTTGACCAGATGATCGCCGGGGCGCGCATTGAGCCAGGGGAGGAAAAGGAACACCCCATGGACTTCGTACTCTGGAAAGCGGCTAAGCCGAGTGAGCCGGCCTGGGAAAGCCCCTGGGGATCAGGGCGGCCAGGTTGGCACATTGAGTGTTCGGCCATGTCGCTACGCTATCTGGGGGCCCAGATTGATATCCATGGCGGCGGGCAGGATCTGATTTTTCCACACCACGAAAACGAGATCGCCCAGTCTGAGAGCTACACAGGCCAAAAGCCCTTCGTGAAGTATTGGCTGCACAACGGGCTCCTCCGCCTCGGCGAAGAGAAGATGAGCAAAAGCTTGGGCAACATCGTGAGCATCAAAGATATTCTCTCCAAATACTCAGCCGATGCTCTCCGACTCTTCGTGCTTTCCTCACATTACCGTAGCCCGCTCACGTTCTCGGCAGAGGCACTGGATGGGGCCGAGAAAGGTGCGGAGCGACTTCGCCAGGCGCTCCAGGCCGGGTGTGATAGCCAAGGCATGACCGGAGGCGACCTTTACAACTACCACGGACGCTTCATAGAGGCCATGGATGACGACTTTAATGCCCCACAGGCGGTAGCAGCGCTCTTCGACCTCGCACGTGACCTGAATAGGCTACGTGACGAGGGCTACAACACCGCGATGGGTTGCGAGTTGCTTCGTGAGCTGGGAGGTGTGCTGGGGCTGACTTTTCAAGGGATGGCAACAGATGTAGGAGGAGCAGAACCTTTCATCAAACTCCTGCTGGACACCCGACGTGAGCTCAGAGTAGCCAAACAGTATGCGCTAGCTGACGATATCCGCCACCGCCTAGAAGAGTTAGGCATCGCGCTTGAGGACGGACCAAGCGGCACCATCTGGAAAGCTAGGCTTTCTTAGGCTTAACCAGAAACAGCACTAGAGTAGCCAGGGCGATCGCTCCCAAGCCAATGCCAATAGCTGTCCAGTTGGGGTCTCTTACGGAGGGGCCATAACCGCTGAGCGGCTGCCTGGTATAGGTGGCCCCCCATAAGATATACAGGGTTCCTGCCCCTGCGAGCAACACCGCGATGAGTTCTTTAGCTTGTTTCGTCACGCTTGCCACCTCGCGCCATATTGATAGTAGTATAAAACACGCCGAGCAGGTCTTCAAGCGCTTGCAGGAAAGCGCCCTTGATGCTAAACTTAATGTCATCTGTCACTTGGGGCCGTAGTTCACTTGGGAGAACGTTTGACTGGCAGTCAAAAGGTAGCGGGTTCGAATCCCGCCGGCTCCACTTTATAGCTAAAAGCGGCTTCCCGGCCGAAATATTTTGGCACATGATCGTTTAACTAGCAAAAAATATCATTCACTAACGAACACAACGGATGATCGTTTAACCACTCCCCTAGCACACCTTATAGGTAAGCCGAACTTATGGGGAAGACTTGACGCATTTCTAAATATCGCAGAAGCCACAGATCGCTCACCTAACACTATCCTCAGCTACAGAGCTATCATCGGCGATTTCATAAAGTTCGCCAACGCACATGAAGCTGTTATGCCAGGTGATATAAACGAAGAACACATAGTGGCATACATTATTCACAAACGTAAAACTTGCGGCGGGGTAAGCATAAACACAATCTTCAAACATATTAGAGCATGGTTTAATTGGATGATTAGCAGACACATAATAGAATCCTCACCGCTTGCCAACCTAAAAGCACCAACTCTGCCAAAAACAGTCATTAAACCACTAACAGAGGAACAGCTTCAACAGCTATTAGATTGTTGCGCCAAAAATATAGGAGGGATTAGAAACAAAGCTATCATATTGCTAATCTACGATAGCGGCTTACGTAGAAGCGAGGTTTCAGGAATTAAGCTCATAGACGTTGACCTAAAGCGCAATGCTATCAAGGTTATGGGAAAAGGCGCAAAAGAACGTTATGTCGCCATAGGAAATCTTGCCAAGAACACCATAATGGAATATCTCTATATGCGCAATGACTCGCTACCCTGGTTATTCGTAACACACAAAGAAAAGCAAGAAAATATGAAGCCAGAGAATGTCTACTTGAACATTAAGCGCATCATGCGCGCCGCAGGGATTACCGGAGTAAAAACCGGACCGCATACACTACGCCATTCATTCGCCACAGCGAGCATCAAGAACGGTGCAAATCTTTTCTATGTGCAATCATTACTTGGACATTCGACACTCACGATGACACGCCGGTATGCGGCCACAGTAGACAGTGAAGAAGCTATCAAACACCACCACAGTTTCAGCCCAGCAGACAAACTGAACAGCAATAAAAGGAGATAAAAATGCTCGGAAAACTACACGGAATATTTTATCATTTTAACGGTTGTATGGTACACGGTTGTCTAGCTATCTTAATAATAGCATTAGTAGCCGGAGCCGTAATTTTTTTCCTTGCAAATTCATGCTAACACATTAGCAAGTTGCATCTTACGCTTATTCACCCGCAGGCGATAGTCCGAGGCTTCAAGCCAAGCACAAAGCTCGGCTTTTACCTGACGATTACCTGAGTATGCACCGTAGATTTGCTCGGTAAGCGCATGAAACGTAACCATCACGCCCTTAAGCATATCTTGAATATGCTTACGCTTATTTTGTTTCTGTTTATACCGGAGCATGCCCAGAGTTTTGCCAAAATAATCAACAATATTTTGAAGTGCAACCCAATAAGGCTTAACCGGCCACCGGTCACGCTCTTTTGTTTTGCCTGGTTGACGAATAGACAGCCAGTCGACAGAACAATAACGCCACATATCTGCAAGACGTTCATTCAAATCCGAGAAGCTGTCAACCGAAAACTCTTTTAGCACTTCACGACGCAATTGGAACTCGAATCTCGTAACAGAATCTCCATGATGCCAACCGGAGACTTCCCAGAGATTATAAAACCACTCCTTATGTTTTACCTTAACCTCAGCCGTTTTGTCATAGATACGCGCCATGATTGGACCAGAACCAATGCTGTAACCAGTAGGATGAAGACCGCTATAATGCTTGCCGATGGAGATTATTTCTTTCTTACGCGCACGACCGACCAGATCACAAGACAGGTCTATGTCAGGCAAAGACATTTTGACATCAACAGCAATATCACACCGAGAGACTTTTTCAGTGGTGATAATCGCCCACTGATTCAGCCAACAGAGCACCTTTTCATAGGCATGTATATAACCGCAACCCCAAAGAAGCACACTACGGAATGTAATAAAGACTTCAGGATACCGCCCTTGGATTGACGCTTAAGTTGTGCTGATGTCATTTGTTTATTGCCTCAATATTGATTAATGCAATGCCGCACTTTCACCATGTTACAGCAAGAATATCGCTATTGTCAACATCAACATCGCGATGCGCGACTTGCGCACTTAAGCAACTACAGGTAACATATGCAACACCATGGATAAAGACACAAATACAGGAACCAAAATTAAAGAACTTCGGAAACAGTTAGGAATTACGCAGGCGCAACTAGCTAAAGCTGTTGGAATTTCTTCTAACTACATGACCCAAATAGAAACCGGAAAACGTAAGGGCGTTTTTGTTATAGCCAAAATAGCCCAAGCATTAGGAGTTAACGCTGAAGTATTAGAAGGCAAAAAACCAGCACCGCCGAGCTTGCAGACCAAGCCAATCAAGGCTTCCTTAGAAGCATTAGAGAAAATTGTTACCGCTTGTATTCCGATATATGTAGGGCCGCAAGAATTGTCGCATGTTGCAAATACAACAGTTCCTACAGGGTATTTTATGACAGGCTTTTCTACTACAATAAGTCCATCCGTAAGAGCATACAGAGTAAATTTTGAGGATAACCACCCAGAGGATATTCAAGACGATTACCGAGAACCTATTGAGGAGAATGACCGAGAGCCCGCTGATGGCGGAATCCAAGAGTTTATAGAGAATAACGAGCAAGATTATAACCGAGAGCAATTTGAACCCCACAGGATAACATCCCTAGGGTTTAGATTTGAAGATGATACGGATAATCTTAAAAAGGCAGAGACAATCATTGTAGATACTGCATTATCTCCCAAGAAAGGGGATATTATAGTTATCACAACCACAAACCTAATTGATGGCGTGAATTACTCAAACCCCTGCCCATCCGTTTTACGATACCATGGCACACAATCATTGAAAACAGGCAAAGACGGAACAACGAAGAGCTTTCACGCCGTAGTCATTGGTGCCTATTATAAGCTTAAATAAATAAGCGAGAAAGGGGATAAGCCTTAGGCCGCTTAGCTTTGAGGTTGCTGGCAGTCAAAAGGTAGCGGGTTCGAATCCCGCCGGCTCCACCAAATGGACCTTGGACGAAATTCTACTATTTCCGTGGTGGTTTCGCTGTTACAATTTGGTTCTAAGCATGAGAAAGGGCAGTTAGCTTTTAGTCTGACTGCCCTTAATTTTAGGCTATTCGCCTGTATTCATTTGTTGCTTTGCCTGCCACTCCGCAAATTCGCGCTGACCTTGCTCGCTGTCATAATATTTACGTATCTCAGGCACGATAAATCGTGCGAATTCATTTATGATTGACTGAGGAAGCTCAATTTCGCTGGCTTTGGAGTGTTTGTGATTTGCGATGTCTTGCATGTCATGTCCTTTGAGTAGATTGGTTGCTGTATTAAGTTGTTAATAAGCGAGTGGGTACCTAAAATCCTCCTTTATCTTTCGTGTTCTATGTTGCGTGACTTAACTTGGTTCTTGATTTCCGGCGGTAATTTGTCTACAAACTGCTTTAGGTTATGGTAGTTAGCTTGCAACTCAGCATGGTCTAATTGTCTCTCAAGACTAAGTTTTCCACCGGCTTCAGCTCTCTTAGTCAGTGATTTGTTCTGGGCTTCGAGATATTCTTAGGAGTTCTTAACAAGGCTTGTAATCCCCAGCCTGTTTCATCCTCTAATGCTTTAGCGTATAACGGTAAGAAATAGGATAGTTTCCATACAGGGCTGTTAACTGAATAGTGTTCTTTCCAGCCTCTGAAACCAAGATGAGGGAACACCAGTGATGCCACGGCATCCAAACATTCGTTGAGATAGTTATCGTCTTCAATAGTGCCGATATGCTCTTCAGAGCATGCTATCACCCGACTTTGCCACTTGGTTAGCTAAAAATATCGAAGGCAATTGAAGAAAGTGTTGAAAAGGCAAGGCAAACCCTTGCTTTTTTTGTGGGCTT
>JGI24702J35022_10000354_pt1 | contig 27209 bp, 23 predicted proteins | sample TergutTh196P4_FD_35022 | JGI IMG/M metagenome (IMG submission 35022)
GAAAAGACACTGCACCGCGACCACCGTCGCCCGCCGCGACTAAAACTTTGGCGACATCGATAAACATGAGATTATTATATCAAAAAAGCGCCACTGTTGCGACGCAATGAAATTCGTATGAGTGTGTGAGGCCTCTAGTGGATATAGTTATAATCACCCGGATTATAAATAGTCCGCGTACTGACTTTGCCCCAACCGCCATAGGCGTGGTTGTTCATTTCTGAAACAAAGATTGAACCATCGGGATTAATGTGTTCGACGATCCCGACATGTCCGAGAGCGCCAGAGTCGGTTTGGAAAACTGCACCCGCTTCGGGGATGTGGTCAACTCGATAGCCAGCGGCGCGCGCGCGGTCATCCCAAGTATTGGCGTTGCCCAAGTTACTCGGTATCGGTCGCCCCAGTTGCAAACGACGATTATAAGCATACCAAGTACAATAACCATAGGAGTAACGATTACCGTTGGCGACCGGAACATACATGGTGGTGCCGCCACCAGTATCGCTAATCGGTGGTTGGTAACCAGGTCGCTCGTTTTCCGGTAAGATGCCTTGTGGTAGGAGGATTTTCGTGTCAGCCGCTACCGCCAGGTCATCAAGATCGTTAACCATCACGATGTCGTCGATGTTCGATTTGTACTTGGCAGCAATAGTGTTCAAGTTGTCGCCAGCTTTGACCACGTAAACCACACCGTCCACCACTGGCACTACTACCGTTGAGCCGACCGCGATACTGTCACCTTTGAGATTGTTCGCCCAACGAATAGTTTGAGCGGAAACGCCGAATTTGTCGGCAATACTCGATGCAGTATCACCCTCGACGACTGTATAAGCGGTCAAGACATTCATCGCTGTGGTCAAATCGGTAATTTGGGCTCTACCGATGGTTGTGGCGTCGAATTGCCCCAAATCCGCGCTGGTGCTCATCGAGATTGATTGATTATAAACACTGTTAGCAACCGATAAATTAGCCGAAGAAGCCACGTTGGCGGCGAGGTTAGCTGATTTGATATCATCAATCGTCGCTAGCGGTGCGACGGCGGTGTTGGCGGAGGCGGCAGATTGGTCGATAGTGGCTACTTTGGTGGAATGATCTTCGGCATTGACGCTAGGCGGTTCATAGCCAGACATGACTAGCGCCACTAAAACGAACAGTACTCCCACATACACCGCAAAGCTCGAGGCTTTGAAGTGTGAACGCTTCGATCTCAGAACACGTGATTGCGTGAATTTACTAATCGTCATAACACTCGGTTTTCACACCGAATGACGGTCATTATAGCAAATTGATGCCACCAAAGTCAAGGTTTGAGAGCGCACCGCTACCGCTGTTAACAATCTTTCTGACATCTGTTAACGACATAGTTCGCGACAGTGCGCCGCAATATTCGCATTATGTTCGGTTTCGGTTCTTGAAAAGAAAGTTTTACCAGCATCAACGCCATCCCCAGATACAAAGTAATAATAGTTGGTTGGAGTCGGATCAGCCACCGCGATCAAGGCGGTCAAACTAACATTGGCAATTGGGCCAGGCGGTAAACCACCGTATTTGCGGGTGTTATAAATTGAATCGCAACCAGTTGGTGTGTCTGATTGGCAATATCCTTCCGCATAAGCATAATGATAAGTCACGTCCGACCCCAGCACGGTCCCATCTCGCAAACGATTGAAAAAGACACCCGCCACGGTTTTTTGATCCGCTGTGTCGGTGACTTCCTTGACAATGATCGAGGCTAATGTTACTCCTTGATAAAAGTTCAATCCACGCGCCGCAAACTGGGCGATTAAATCATTTTCTGCCGCCACGAGTTCGAACTGATTGAGGGCTTTTTGAATCAACACTTCTAGTTTATCGCCATCGTAAATTCGATAAGTATCAGGGTAAATGTAACCTTCCAAACGACTAGCGATCGGTAGATCATCCGGCCGACCGGTGAACAAGATGCTATCATAAGTCGCCGCATACGCTGCGTCGATCTCGGTGTCGCTGTAACCATGTTTTTTCCAAGTCGTCCGCAACTGCTTCAACGTTAGACCAGGCGGGATCTGGATTTCGACTTCGTCAGCCTTGGCCTGGGTTAATTTTTCAGCAATTTCCGGTGTTGAATAACTCGGGCTCAGGAGATGCGTGCCGGCCTGGACCACGATTTTATTGAGACGGACGTAAATTTTGAAAGCTAGGGTGTTTTTAATAAAACCAGCTTTTTGCAGCGCGGTGGCGACTTGATCGGTGGTCGCACCTTTATCAACGATGAATTGGCGAGTTTTAGTGTCCTTCGTGTTGACTGGTTGCAACGAAGTTGTCCACCAAATCGTCACGATACCAGCACAAATGATCAGTAGACCCAGTAGCGACAGCATCGCATTGCGCACGCGGTGACGGCGACGAGTTTCACGACGAGCGGCTCTGGCTTCGGCCCGGCGAGCTTTCTTGGCCTGTTTCGGCGTTAATTCCGGACCCATCAAAACGGCAAAATTCATCTCGACAAAACTGCGAGCGATGTCAAAGGACGGCCGTCTACGTGGTTTCATCGCCCAGTTCCTTGTCGATGATTATTGAGAAAATCCTCCAAAATGATCGTGGCGGCTTCCATGTCCAGCGTGCCATCGCGGAGCATTTTTTCAGTAAAGTTTTTTTGGTCACGGAGATGTTTTTCCGCGATCACAGAAGTCAAACTTTCGTCCTGAAAAGTGATCTGGAGTTCCACCTCGGCGGCACCACTTTCACCACTATCGTCGAGAACGATGGCGGTGCTGTCGTTGATCGTTTTTTGAAGTTTTTTAGCGAAATTGCGCACTACTTGACTCTGTTTGGTTTCTTGGCCATCGCTGTTGCGCGGTAGACCGATGACTAAAACTTGAGCGGTTTTTTGATAAGCTTCGGTAAAGATCCGCAAATAAACGTCTGGATTATTGGGTAAAACCATCAGTGGAAAAGCCATCGAAAAACGCGAATTGCCGCTCGCTAGACCAATGTTTTTTTCGCCGACATCAATACCAATCGCATTAAATTCGTGATTTTGATCGCGAAATTTGATTTTTTCAACAACTGTTGCGCTGAAAATCCAGTCGACTCCCCCACCAAAATCACCGCTATTCATTAATCGCAAATTCCACCGTCAATTTATTTACCGCCGGTGCAGTATTCACCCAAAATGGCCAGAATTTCACCTTGACGCTGCTAACACCCGGGATGGCTTCGATATCCGCCACGACTTCGCCCGAACGTTTGCCGACAGCATCTTTCTTGATTTGATTTTCGTACTTGTCCAGGTCCAAACCGATCTGGGCTACCGTGTTAATCGTCACACTATAGCTGTTTTCGTTAGTCGTAAAACTTTTGAATTGAATTTTGTCTAGACCGTTATCGTAAATTTTTTGATTACCCAAATCGCCTAGCTGCACCTCGACCAGACTAGTCAGATCGGTTTTACTAATACCAATCAAAGTATAAGTAATCTCGATAGTCGCCGTCGCGCTACCACTAGAAATTCTCTCGTCGAGGGCGGGTTTGCTGCTAACTTCGCCGTAACTGGCCGCAAAACTGTCGCTCAGGATCATGACGTCATCACCCATTTGGGCTTTCAGTTCGTCTTTGATTTGGTCTTGATCACTTTTATTTTTTAATTTTTCGATCACCAGATCCAGGTCAGATTGCTGGACCACTGTCACGGTTTCTTGACTACCGCCAGTGAAATCATCCTTGGCCACCGCGTAAGCATTATTACCTTTGCCCGAAATTTGCAAACTAGTATTATCCACAAGATTGTAATTTTCACCGATGATATTCGCTGTGACTGTACCAGTCGTTGTGCAATAAGGTGTGCCGCCCAGCACCGTGATGCAACTAGCACTCGCTGAAACTGTCACTTCGTCATCGAGTTTGAATTGCAATCCACCAGATGTCAGAGTGGTGCCGGCTGCAATCGTCATCGGCGTAGCAGCTAATTTGACATAGATGACAATTTTTCCTTTGGCGAGTTCGCCGATATTTTTACTGCCGGTGGCCACGAAATCCATTGTTTCGGTTTTCTTGATCTGTTTGATGATTGGTTGGATGACGTTATTTTCGACGCTGGTGCCAGCATTCGGTTTCAAAGAAACAGTTGCGCTAACATTTTTGGTCGTCGTTTCAGCGGCGATGGTAATCGTGCCCCGTGGTGCAAAAATTATCGCCCAGACGAGAAAGATGATCAGCACTAGTCCGAGTGATCCAAAAATTAGGAGTTTCTTGCGAAAATCGTTAAAGTTTGGGACGCGTTTACTTTTAGGCGGTTTTTTCTTGGGTTGATGATCAGTCACACCATCAGCATCTGTGTCGTTCTTGATTTTATCATCAGTTTCGATAGCTGTGACGGCCGCCGAGATTTCCTTGTCTTCATGGTGGTTGGTCGATTTTTCAGCAACTCGCGCGAGATCACCGATGGCGATTTCTTCGCCGTTGATGATGTCGCTGTCCGAATCGTCCAGGTCGGGCATTTCGAGCAGTTCCGGTTGAGTCGTTAAATTACGCGCCACCGGGATGCGCAAACCAGCCGCCAACGCCATTAGCGCCGCGTCGGTGGTGATAATCGCGATTTTTTTGCGTCCGGATTTGGCCGCCCGCTGCAATAATTTCAGATTGACCACGCTTTGGAGAACACCGACTCGCTTGGGCGGAACGAGCGCCAAGACCGAACTGTCAGATTCTTTGATTTTTTCAATGATCGAAGTGATATCGTCCTCGGTGTCAACGTAAATCGTATCTCGACCGGCTAATTGGTCATCGCTAGGGAGATTATCTAATTTGATCGACTTTTTTTTCTCGCTCATATCCTTAGAATCCTATTCAATTTATCACGCAGACCACTTTCGGGTTCGCTACTATTCATTGTATCATACCCGACGCGCAGTAGTCCCAGCGCCGTAATCATTGTGTGATCAGTAATATCCCCAGTCGCATCCACCACTCCGATCACATCGGTTGGTTTAATATGTTGAACCGACGGCCGGCGGGTGAAGGGGAGTTCTTTGTACCAGTTGCTGGTTCTTAGAGTCTCGACTAGCGCCTCCAAAGACGCGCCGCCGCCACAGAGTAAAATCCGATTTGGCAGATGATCGATCGCGTCAAATTCACCGAGTGCCAGTTGCACACCGCTGATCCAAACACTGAGGGTTTTTTCGACCGATTCACCAAGCGTTTCGCGGACGGTTGGTTTAATTTTCGGATCATCAATATTCAGTTTCAATTTTTCCGCCGCGTTATAACTAACATCGAGATCGTTAGCAATCGTTTTAGTAAAAGATCGACCAGCCACCCCAAACATCCGCGTGCCTTCGACGCCGCCGTCGTTGATGACGGCGATATCGGTACTACCACCACCAACGTCGCAGAGAATTGCCGTAAAAGTCGAATTGACATCATTACCGAGGACTGCTCGGGCGACCGCGAACGGTTCGGCCGCGACGGCGACCAGTTCGAGATCGAGCTCGGTGGCAGTGCGTTCGAGTGCACCAATATGGACCATCGGTGCGAAAGCAGTGTAAATTTGAATCGCCACATCCTTACCCTGGAAACCGATCGGATTCGAGACTTTGTAACCATCGATATGAATACTGACAATCGCCGAATTGACGAGTTTGACTTCGACGTCGGCGTTGCCAGTTTCAAAGGCAATCTGTTTTTGCGCTTTGGTCGCGGCGCGTTCTTGGACTTTTTCAATAATCAATTCCATCTCGGCGGTGCTCAATTCGCGATCAGGTTGTGGTCGTTTGTAGCGAATCGTTGAGGTCAGTCCTTTGACAAATTCGCCAGCAATACCGATGACGACTTTTTTGGCTTCGATGCCGGCTTGTTCTTCGGCCTGAATGAGAGCTGCTTCGCAACTTTTAACCACACCAGTAATGTCGGCGATAGCACCACCGAACATATTACCGACCTCTTGGCGCGCCCGTCCAACACCGACAATTTCCAATTTATCGCTATTAATCCGCGCGATTAACGCTTTGGTGTATTCGGTGCCAATATCGAGTGCCACGATGTGGGGCACGTAGTCAGTTGATTTTTTGAAAATACTCATCTCGCATGATACTCCGTGCAGCTAATTATATAAAACTTTTGTGCTTATGTCCAATAATCGCGCCATCTATGGTTTTTGGTTTGCGAGATTTATCACAGTTTGATACAATTAATTGCGGTAAATATACCTGTGGTTCGGGGTTGTTAGCTCAGTTGGCTAGAGCGCTTCGTTTACACCGAAGAGGTCGGGAGTTCGAGCCTCTCACAACCCACCACAGTCTGAGGATTTTCAATTTTTCCGTCCAAGAGACGGTTTTTTATCTTTGACCCAAAAAATCATCTAAAAAACGGAACAAACTGGCGTTTGCGTTGTCCGGATAACAGAGAGAAATAGTGGTGGAAAATTGGAACGAACTGCTTATCAAACAATATTCTCACCCAAAATAATTTTGGGCATAGTGGTTAGACACCTTGTCCAGCGCTTGTAGAACTTTTCCAAACCAGGCTTACATAAATTGGCGTGGGCTTCTGCATCTACGCAGACCAAATAAAGCACATATGTAACTTTGCCGATTTGCCGAGTTAGCGGAATTGCCGGCTCGCCATTTTTGACAGCGTTGAAGTCCTTTTGCCTATGAGTGCGCTTGATATATTTGACCTCGACCACGCCCGGTTGGGTCATATAAAATGCGGCAACTTCTTTCATCAACTCCTCAATCTCGTCCTGCTTTTCTATTTTTGCTTCATATATACAAATCTCATTAAACATAAAAACTCCCTCTTATAAATATCCCTCAATGCTTGGCTGATAATTCCCAGCATTTTGGTCGATAAGCCATTGCTGGAATAGTTTGGCTTCTGGCGTTTTGAGCGAAAAACCAACTGCGATAATCGCTTGGGTAGTGTAAAAAGTTGTGCGATAAAGTTTGCCGTCGCTTGCTTTGTTTGTAAGTATAGAACTGACCAACTTTTTATTTAACTTGCCGACTGAAAACAGTTTCAGCAAATGGCGAGTTATGGTGGGTCGCCCGACTCCGTAAAGCCTGGCAATCTCTTTTGTTGTCATTAAAAGGTCTGTGCCGACTTTTACAAGTACAATTTCAGAGCCACCGGAACTCTTATAAATGGTCTGAGTCGCTTCGCTGACTAAACGGATTTCATCGCTCATAGATATTTGCTCGCTTCCTTAATAGATAATTTGTCCAATTTGCCATTATATTTTTTGAGAAAATCCTTAACCCAAGTCGGATTGACTTTTGAATAATCTCTCAAACTCCAACCAATCGCTTTGTTTATGAAAAACTCACTACTACCAAAATTATTTACCATAATTTTTTCCAATAATTCAGCGTTGGTTTTACCCTTGTATTTCTGTTGAAAATTGATTGCCACTCGTCTGACCCAAAAATCGCTGTCTTTTGACCACGAAATCATCTCTTGTTCAAGTTCTGGGTTTTTTGCAACTATCTCACCAACATATTCGTCAATCGTATCAACTGTTTCCCACCAAGATTTTGTCGTGATGAGTTTTTTCAGTTTCTCTAAATCGTCTTTGGCTAACTTTTTGGCTTTTGTCCCCAGATAATCCAGTGCGATATATTGTGCTTCGCGATAATCTTTTTTCCAACAGGTATCAACAAAATCCCAATCGATATCGTTGCTCTTTTTTAGTTCTGACAAGAACATTTTTTCCAATTCTTTTAGTTTAGGTTTTGGGATGCCCAGGAAAGGAAACTTGTTCTGCATATAAGCTGACATTTTCTCGCCCTGCTTGTCGTCTCCCAATTTTTCTAACTCAACAAAAACTTTGTCATACCACATAATAATTTGCCCTTTATGGTTATTTCCAGCGTTTTAGCGTGGGGAACAATTCTTTTGCCCAAGCGACTGCTTGCTCGGCAGTCATGCCTGCTTGATCGGCAAATTGAGCAGACTGCTCGATTGCGCCTTCAAGTGTTAGGTCTGGCTGTGTGAATTTGCCTTCTTTGTAGCAGTAAATACAATAATCGCCGTTTAGTGAGCCGTCGGCTTCCGTGCCACGCACCTTATCGCTATCAAGTGGCATTCCGCAACTTTGACAAACCTTTTCCATAAGAATTCCTTTCGTTATTTTTAACACTTCCATTATAGCACGCTTTTCTTGCAATCAAAAGCAGTTCGTTCCAATTTTCCGCCACTATTTCTCTCTGTTATTCAGATAGCTTGAAACGCCAGTTTGTTCCGTTTTTTAGATGGTTTTCCAAAGTCGGGGGCAAAAAATCATCTTTGTTGGCTGTTGTTCCGGCGGGTCGGGTCGGGTGAGAACTGCCTGTGGCAGTTCGCAAGGGAATCTTTCAGATTTTCGGCTACGCCGAAAGTATGAAAGTTCCGGGCCCGCGGAACGTGGGCGACCCGCCGGAAAGCCCTTCGGGCTTTAATTTTCAGATTTTTCGGATTTTATAGTAAAATCTGGGACAGATTTTACTGCCTTGTTCGGAAAAACCAAAACTTCGTTTCGTTTTTCTCTCACTTCGTTGTAAAATAGGTTCTAGCCATTTCAAAAAGTGGCACCAGGGGGTATTAGCTCATTTGGCTAGAGCGCTTCGCTGGCAGCGAAGAGGTGGCCGGTTCGAATCCGGCATACTCCACCAAGGGTTTGTAGCTCAGTTGGCTAGAGCGCACGATTCACATTCGTGAGGTCGCAGGTTCAAGCCCTGCCAGACCCACCAGTGTATTTTCTTTATATTTGCGCCCGTGGCGGCGAGTGGTAACACTCCGAGGAGAATCGTAGACGCTTAGCGCGTCGGCGAGAGCCCAGTCGTGGCGTAGAGCTCACTGGTTAAAATCATGCGCCCGTGGCGGAATTGGTAGACGCGCTACCTTGAGGTGGTAGTGGGAGTAATCCTGTGTAAGTTCAAGTCTTATCGGGCGCACCAGAACCTGGCTGTAATACTGCTTTGACGCGGCGCATGCCGGCCGCAATCGCTTCTTCCTTGATAATTTTGAACTTTTGATCACCTTCGGCCAAAATGCTAGTATGCTCAACGTGTGGACCGCCGCAAATTTCAAGCGAGGCGATGTGGCCATCCTCGCCCATCTGGTAAACTTTGACGGTTTCACCATAACGCTCACCAAACGGTCCAATCGCGCCCATATCGAGTGCTTCCTGGGTTGGATATTCACGAAAACTAACTGGCAGATCTGCGGCGATCCAACCGTTGACTAGATTTTCAGCCCGGGTAATTTCCTCTGGCGTCATTTTGTGATCCAAATTAAAGTCAAAACGCAGTCGTTCTTCGGTGATATTGCTACCATGTTGATGCAATTGATCACCAAAGATTTCCCGCAACGCTGATTGTAACAGATGTGTTGCCGTGTGGTATTTTTTGTGTTGCATGGTATGACCGCCCAAACCACCCTTGAAAACGCCTTTGGTCGCGGTCTGGGAACGCGCTCGCTGTTCGGACATTTTTGCATCGAATCGTTCGCGCCAATCGTCCGGTACGGTGATACCGCGCTGCAGGGCCTCTTCGATTGACAGCTCGATTGGAAAACCATAAGTGTCGTAAAGGGTAAAAACCTCTTCGCCGGTCAAACCATCATTAGCCACTTTTTGAAATTCTTTCAAGCCTTTGCGCAAAGTTTGGCGAAAGGATTTTTCTTCTTTTGCAAGAATGGTGATCGTGGCTTGGCCAGCGGCGGCGATTTCGGGGAAATCTTTGGCGTAGATTTTAACGATCGTCGGCACGATTGCCGGCAAGAAATTCTGTTCTAGCCCGAGATCAAAAGCAAAGCGCACCGCTCGACGAATGAGACGCCGCATGACATAACCCTGTTCCTTGTTCGAAGGAATAACACCGTCAACCGCTAGGAAAACCGCGGCTCGCAAATGATCGGCGATGACCCGCATGGCTGTCATATTAGCGTCGTATTTTTTCCCAGACAACATTTCGAGTTGGTCGATGATCGATCGGATTAATGAAATTTTAAAGACATCGGGATCGTTAATGGCCGCCGCAGCGATCCGTTCCAAACCCGAGCCGTGATCAACATTTGGTTTGGCTAACGGTTCAAATTGACCTTCTCCAACTTTTTTATACGCCATAAAAACGTTATTGCCAATTTCCATAAACCGTCCACAATCGCAGTTCGGGTGACAATGTTCGCCAAAACTTGGATCGTGTGGTATGCCAAAATCGTAAAACATCTCTGTATCGGGACCGCATGGATCACCAATCGGTGTATTTTCAGGATCACCCCCACGACTCCACCAATTTTTACTACCATCGTAATAAAAAATCCGCTCACTCGTTTTCATACCGCGAGTGTAACCATCCGTTTCTGAACCGATATCGGCGATTTGGGCATCGATACCGACGGTTTTAAATAAATCCTGCCACAGCCGGGCGGCCTCGGTGTCCTTGGGAATTTTGTATTCTGGCGCACCAATAAAACAAGTCATATACAGTTTTTTCGGATCAAGTCCAACCACCTCTGTGAGAAATTCAAACATCCACGGGATTTGCTCTTCTTTAAAAAAGTCACCGAGCGACCAATTACCGAGCATTTCAAAAAAAGTCGTGTGACGATTATCGCCGACTTCGTCGATATCCTGGGCGCGCAAACAGGTTTGACTATTAGCGATCCGTTGGCCATCGGGATGTGAATCACCGAGCAGATAAGGAATCATTGGTTGCATACCCGAACCGGTGAACAACGTCGTTGGGTCACCCTCGGGGACGAGTTTCGCCCGCGGCACTACCACATGACCGCGCGCCGTAAAAAAATCCAAGTAAGCTTGTCGAATTTCCTCTGCTGTCATGTTCTAAATTATATCACAGGTCAAGCTCGTTTGTCAGCTTCGTCACGACGTGCCTGTCGCCAGACGACCAACCAGAGCGCAATCAGCCAGGCGATTACTACCGCCGCTAAAACTAGCAGATCATATAGCGTGATAATATGTTTACCCAAGCGGAACAGGCCAGTATTCGGCACGCCTGGTGTGCCATCACTGAGATAGCGAAAACCATTTTCCTTGGTGTCCGAACCGTAACCTGACGAAATCACAGTCACGTTCACATAGCCAGCCACGCTAGGTGGCGTCACGCAGGTAATCTCACTCGGACTGATGTGAGTGATTGGTTCGCACTTCAGGCCGCCGCCGAGCGCGACTTCGATAACACTGTCGAGATCACTACCAGTAATCGTTAAGAGTGTGCCACCACCGACCGGTCCGGTCAGCGGACTAATATCGATAATTTTCGGTGGATTAAGAAGACCACTCGGATCAATCTTGACAGAGACATTCACATCGTTACCAACCCCATAAGTCGTGGTCCGAGGACTAACCACTACGTGATATAAAACAAACGCTAGCATCGACGCCAACGTTAAAATGACCGCCAGCAACACCTTGCTCATCGTTCCGCTGTAACGAATTTTTTCCATACTTTTTCCTTTTTGTGTAAGAATACGGATTTATTATACAAGACGCTCCCGCCGGCTGTCAAGCGTTATTTTCTGCGCTGGGCGAGACGCAGTTGTTTTGATTGTTTTTTCCGACGTAACCGGCGGCGCCAGATCCGGATAATTACCAAGATTAACCCGAGCAACAGCATCCCTAAAACCACGATGGCCCAGATTGGCATCAGGATAACGATTGTTTCTTGGTTATATTGAACTTGACCAAAGAAAGATATTCTGTGTTGGATTTTAAAAATGCCAAAGGTTGGCGCATCGTCCCAAGTCATTTTGACTTCGCGTGTCGTACCCGGCATGATCCGCGAAGTTGCGCTGTCCTTGAACAATTCACGCCCAGATAGCGAGCGAACAACATATTCGTATTGACTATAAAAATTAACGTTACCAGTGTTTTCTATCTGGGCTATGGAATCGATAGGTGGCGTCGAATACCAGCGTCGCTGATCGATCGATTTGACTGTACCGCCAGTCCGCGTTTCACCGGCGATTTCGGCATAGATTTTCATACCGACACGAGCGTCGGTTTTGATACTCATCGATGCATTCGCGGCTTCGCGACTCACTACCGCGAATAAAACGGCGTATTGATCACCGGCCGGCGCATCTTTGGGGACGGTGATATGATAGGTGACATCTTGTTTTTCTTGGGGCTTGAGATCATAGAAATTCGTTTCGTCAAACTTGATCCAATCAGCAATCTGGTTATAAATCAACTCATCATCAAAAGTTGTTTCATAGGTTAGATCGGTGACGAAAAAACCGTTGGCGGTAATATGAAAATCAAAAGTGTCACTACCCATATTGGTGACGCTAAATTTGCCGTCATAGGTTTCTTCTGGCGCCAGCGACAGGCTGGTTTCTATCGGTGTCACGTCAACTTGCACGCGGGGGGCGGCAGCGGTTGCATTATCTCCCGTCCGCATCAGTAGCAGTCCGCCGACGAGTAGCGCGACAGTGACAATCGACAGACAAAATTTTCTCATGACGTTTATCGCCCACCAGTGGTGTTAAAGGCGGCTTGATGACGACCCTTGATTTTCAAAACTAGCGCCCAAATGAGCAAAATCGCCATGATGCTAAAAATCACCACGATGTAAATCGGCAAAACGATCACCAATTTTTTGGAATTAAATTGTTCTTGGCCAAAAAATTCCACCGTATTAGTCACCCAGAAAATACCAAAGGATGGCGTGCCCTCCCATGTGACCTCAGTTCTCCGACAAGTATCCGGCAAAACGTCAACCTCTTGGCTGCCGGTATATTTTTCTTTGCCACCCAGAGTTGTAATCTCGATTCGATGTTCACCAACAAAATAAGTATTCCCACTATTGCGAATCTTACCCGTGGCGATAATTGGTGGTTCCCAGAACCAAGTTTTTTGCTTGAGCGATTCGACTTTGCCAGATTCGATATTTTCCCCACCAAGATTCGCAAAAAACTTATAACCGATGCGTCGTTCAACACCGATCGCCGCCCCAGCTTGGGTATCAAAATTGCCTGATTCTGCAAAAATGACGACGTATTGACCGCCGGCCGGCGCGTCTTTGGGCACATCAACATGGAAGGTGACCACCTGAGTTTGATCAGGTTGAATATCATAATAGTTATTTTGATCAAAATTAATCCAGCGCGTCATAATATTAAAATCGCCACTTTCTTCATATTGATCAACACAATCAGCCCCAACCGCAAATGGTTTGACATAAACTCTGAAATCAAAAGGTTCCGAACCAGAATTAATAATCTTGAACGAACCATCAAAGCGCTGACCAGGTTCTAAATCCGCGTAATCTTTGGCGGGCGACAGAGTCATACTATTAGCCGGTTTTGGAACGTCCTCAGCCTGTGTCGTTTGCGGCAAAGCCAGCACCGCTACTAAACCGATCACCATCAAACCCACTATCGCGCCAATTTTCCCCAGCCTGCCAAACATTTTCCCTCCTTTTATTTGTCTAACAAAGATTTTATGCTAAAACGCTAAAAATTGCAAGGTAAAATTCAAAAAACCGCCCCAGAAGAGGCGGTTTGATTGTACGTACTAATCGCGACTATGATTTCGCAACTAACGTAAAGGTTACTGTGTCCGTATACGTACCCGGAAGCGTGGCTGCCGAGATTGACGTTGAGAACGCGTAGTTGTATTCGTCACCCGCTGAATCAGCTACCCCTGCAGCATCGTGCAAAGTGATCGGCGTAGCCGGAGCCGCGGCTGGCATAGCTAGCCTAGAGCCCAGTGTCCCGACGTTTGGCGTAGTAGACACTCTGACTGCCCAACCTTCACCAGTCAACCCAACACCGTGACCATGAGTCGCGTTGGTGGGGATGTTATTAGCACCACTGACCAAGTTAGTATTAGCATCCTTGTCAGCTAGTGTCAAAGTATAACCCGCCGCCAAGTTGCTAAAGACTGTCACCGTACCAGGGCCATCACCGGGCGTACTGCTCGTTGTATCTTCTGATGCTGGACCGGTTGAGTCGGTAGCGTTACTAGCCGCGCCAAAGTCGTGGAAGTAGTTAGTGGTTGCTGTACCACCATCTAGGCCATCGCTGATCGTCAGCCCACCATCAACGTCGACCGTTACCGTGACGTCGTCCGTCAACGCCGCGTAGCTGGCCATTGGTAGCGCCGCCATACCGACGATCCCAAAAGCAGCAGCCACCGCCACAATTTTTGTTATTTTGCTCATTCCTATATCTCCTTTTGTTTTATTATTAGATACGTGGTCAATTATAGGTAATGCTTAAATTCATGTCAAGCATTTTAAAAAAGTTTTCCACATTTTCATTTAACAATCCCGCCGCCGAGGACAATTTGGTCGTCATAAATCACGATTGATTGGCCGGGCGCGATCGCCCGTTCCGGTTCCGCCAATTTGATTATCAGCTCCGTTTTTGCAGGACCGGGTCTTGCAGGGTCTGACCCTGCAAGGGGTTTCATAGGTGTAGCGTCGATTAGTGGCGCGCGATGCCGCACCCGGATTTGATACTCTCCCTTTGCAGGACCTGGTCCTGCAAAGGGATTGCTGCCGCCGATCCAATGCACATCCGTTAATTCGATTGTATTGCGCCAGAATTCATGCGAATTGAGATTAGTACTAACATAAACTTCGTTTTTTTTCATATCTTTACCAACAACATAATATGGCAGACCACCGCCAACGCTCAGTCCGTGACGCTGACCAAAGGTATAAAAAATCGCCCCATCGTGTTGTCCGATAATTTTACCGGTGTCCTGATCAATAATTTTGCCCGGCGCGGTTTCGACAAATTGTGACAGGAAATCGCGAATCCCGACCGAACCAACGAAACAAATACCTTGGCTGTCTTTTTTGCGGGCGGTAATTAATCCACGTTTCGCCGCTTCCTGACGTACCTGAGTTTTGGTCAAATGCCCAATCGGAAATAAAGTTTTTTCTAACGCTTCATTCGTTATACGATAGAGAAAATAAGTTTGATCTTTACTGGCGTCAATTGCACGTAACAGGCGAGCGGAGGCGAAACTTTTTTCCAAAGACTTTTTACCTTCGGAATCAGAAACGTCTATTCCTGACGTGCCCGACAGGTTCGTCTCGTTTCGAGACGGTTCTGTCGGCGCACCAGTGTATGACGTTTCTGAAACCGATGGGTCTTTGGAAAAAACCGTTTCGCCGGAAGCGGTAGATTCCGGATCAAGTCCGGAATGACAACTTTGGATTTGCGCATAATGCCCCGTCGCGATCATATCTGCCCCGTCGTCTAGCGCTGCGTTCAGAAACAATCCGAACTTGATTTCTTGGTTACACATGATATCTGGATTCGGCGTTCGCCCGGCCTGGTACTCACGGATCATATAATCCACCACCAAATGTTTATATTCCTTTTGAAAATCAAAAACTTTGAAAGGAATTCCGAGCTGCACGGCCACGCGTTTAGCATCGGCCAAATCCTCGGCCCACGGACATTTCATTCCGGGTAAATCGGTCGTCCAGTTCTTCATATAAACACCCGTGACATCGTAACCAGCCTCGACCAATAGCGCCGCGCTAAGCGAAGAATCCACCCCGCCACTCATACCCACAAAAACTTTTTTCATGTCGTCGTTTATTATATCATTTAGTTACACTTTGCAGGACCTGGTCCTGCAAGATACTATTCCGCAAATTGCGAATTGTAGAGTTGGGCATAAAAACCGTCCGCCGCCAGCAGCGACCGGTGCGTGCCTTGTTCGATGATATTACCGTCTTTCATCACTAGAATTAGGTCGGAATTAATAATCGTTGACAAACGATGAGCAATGACAAAGGAGGTCCGACCTTTCATCAATTTTTCCATGGCTTGTTGAATCAACATTTCGGTGCGCGTATCGACCGACGAAGTTGCTTCGTCTAGAATCATCATTGGTGCGTCCGCGACCATCGCTCGGGCAATGGTCAAGAGTTGTCGTTCACCCATGCTAATATTTTCACTATCTTCGTCAATTTTCGTTTGATAGCTGTGTGGTAAAGATTTCACAAAATGATCGACATGCGCCGCAATTGCCGCCTGTTTGATTTCATCATCACTAGCATCGAGTTTACCGTAGCGCAGATTTTCCTCGATCGTGCTGCTGATCAACCAAGTGTCCTGGAGCACCATACCAAACAACTGACGCACGGCTGAACGTTTCATTTTCCGCGTATCGACGCCATCGATCAAAATTTGTCCCGAATCGATATCGTAAAAACGCATCAGTAGATTAATAATCGTCGTTTTGCCCGCGCCGGTCGGACCGACAATCGCGACTTTTTGGCCGGGTTTGATATGTGCCGAAAAACCTTTGATGATTTTTTCGCCCGGTTCATAACTAAAGTTGATATTTTTAAATTCAATTTCACCCTTAATTTTGGTCAAGGTGATAGCGTCAACCGCGTCAGGCACTTCGTCTGGTTCGTCGAGGAATTCAAAGACTCGCTCGGCCGCGGCGGCGGCAGATTGGAGAAGGTTAGCGATTTGTCCAATTTGGGTGATTGGTTGTTGCATTTGATTGACGTATTGAAAGAAAGCTTGAATGTCGCCGATACTTAGTCGACCATTGAGCGCTAACCAACCACCCAGCACGGCCGTTGCGACGTAACCAAGATTACTAATAAAGTGCATCAGCGGCATCATCAGCCCCGACATAAACTGTGATCGCCAAGCGCTCGCATACAATTGTTGATTGATTAAACTAAACTGTTGTTCGATGCGTTCTTCGGCGGAGAAAGCTTTGATGATAGTGTGTCCAGCATAGTTTTCTTCGATATGACCGCTCAGTTCGCCCAAGTGATTTTGGACACCCGAGAAATATTTCTGACTTCGTTTGGTGACAAAACCGACCGTTAGCGCACTGACGGTAATCACCCCAATCGCCACCAGCGCCAGCAGCCAACTAATCAAAATCATCATCGCCATCACGCCGATAATCATAATCACCGCCGAAATCGCCTGGCCCGCCGCCTGGTTCATCGTTTGACCAATCGTATCAACATCGTTGGTCACGCGACTGAGCGTCTGGCCGTATTGCAATCTATCGAAATAGCTAATCGGCAGACGATTAATTTTTTCACTGAGGGTCCGGCGCAGTTCGCGGACGACTTTTTGGGTTACGCCAGTCATCAGCCAGCCGCTAATGTAGTTGGCAGCTGCGGCGATCAAGAATAAAATAATTAACGTCATGCCGATCGCGGCCAATTTATCAAAGTGAAATTCTGGCCGGCGGCTGAGATCGAGATTTTCGATTAATTCGCGCTGGGCTGATGGGACTTTGTCGAACATTTCGTCAAAGTTCGCTGGTCGAGATTCCGCCATCTTCTGCACAGTTTCTGGCGACAAACGTCCGTTTTCCCTCAGATTTTTCATCAGTTCTGGTAAATCTTTGATCGTCGTGCCGACTGGCAATTCGACACCATCTGGTAGATTTTCCCAGACTGTGTCATAGGTCCGCACCGAAATAAAATCATCGACGATTTGATTGGTCATATTACCCAAAATTTTCGGACCGATAATTGCTAACCCGGTCGCCAGAATCGTTAGCAGGACGACCGCCGCCACACCAATGCGGTGTGGTTTGAGGGTTTTCAAAAGTCTGCCCATCGACTTTTTAAAATCTTTCGGTTTTTCAACGGTCATCGCTACTGGACCACCGCCCATCGGACCACGATTTGGTTGACGTCGCACGGGAGGATTTTCAGCCATTTTGCACTCCCGCCTGTTTTAGTTCCGCTACTAGTTCATCGCTCGATAGTTGTGAAGCGGTGATTTCTCGATAAATTTGGCAATTTTTGAGGAGATCTAGGTGCTGACCAATACCAGCGATTTCTCCGTTATTAAGAACTATAATTTGATCAGCATTTTTAATCGTACTAACGCGTTGAGCAACAATCAATATTGCCTGGGTCTTGGCCGATTTTTTAAGCGCCATGCGTAAATTGCGATCCGTTCGAAAATCGAGCGCCGAAAAACTATCGTCAAAAATCAAGATTTCAGGATTTTTAGCCAGCGCGCGAGCGATCGCTAATCGCTGCTTTTGCCCACCACTAACGTTACTGCCACCCTGGGCGATATGATTTTTAAACTGGCCCGGCAGGTGATTGATAAACTCGCTAGCTTGCGCTACATCCGCCGCCGTCTGAATCGTTTGATCATTTAGTTCCTGACCAAAAGCAATATTTTCCGCCACCGTACCGCTAAACAACACGCCTTTTTGGGGCACATAACCGATGCGTTTAGTCAAGTTCTCCGCACTCATTTTCCGCACATCAACTCCATCTACCAAAACCGCACCACTCGTCACGTCGTAAAAACGTAAAATCAAATTGATCAGCGTACTTTTGCCGCTGCCAGTCGAACCGATAATCGCTGTCGTTTGGCCCGGCCGTGCGGTAAAAGAAATATTTTTGAGCACCGGATTTTCAGCGTCATTGTAGGCAAAACTGACTTTCTTGAACTCCACCAAACCTGTGCCCTGGGGGTTTGGTTCGATGGGTTTCCTGGGTGGTCGAATCGAATTTTTGACTTTTAAAACTTTGCCAATGCGTCCCCACGACACCGTCGCCCGCGGAATCATAATAAAAGCCATCGCCAGGAACATAAAGCTCATCATTACTTGCATCGCGTATTGCATAAAGGCCATTAAATTACCGATTTCGATTGCGCCAGTTTCAATATAGCCCGCACCAATCCAAATCACTAGCAGTGTTGTGAAATTCATCAGCAATCCAACGATCGGAAAAATTATCACCATGATGCGACTAACGAACAGGTTGACGCGCGTTAATTGTTGGTTCGCATCGTTGAATTTGTCGCGTTCGTACTTTTCATTATTAAAAGCTCGCACTACCCGAAGCCCAGTCAGATTTTCGCGGGTTACCCTGCTCAGTTTATCGATCAATGTTTGGAGCAAACGGAATTTTGGCAAAGCAAAAGTAAACACAGTCACGATCAGGCTGACCAACACTCCGACCGCCATAGCGATAATCCAAGTCAGCGACGGTGCTGTTTGGAGAGCTTTTAAAATCGCGCCGATGCCCATGATCGGCGCCTGACAGCTCATCCGTAGCACCAAGGTCGTCGTCAACTGCACCTGGAAAACGTCGTTGGTCGTTCGGGTCAGTAGCGAACTAGTCGAGAAATTATTGATTTCAGTAATCGAAAAACTCATGACTTTGGCAAAAACATCGTTGCGGATGCGGGCGGCCAGACCAGCACCGATGCGCGCCGCCAAGAAACCCGCCACTACCATTCCCACGCCGCCGATCAGCGCCACGCCGAGCATGCCTAGACCAGTTTGGATAATATAATCTTGATCACCACCAACGATACCGTGATTGACAATCTGGCTCATCATGTCCGGCAGCTGCAGCGAGCTCCAAACCTGGGTCGTCAACCCGCCAAAGAGGACGATCACTTGCCACCAATAGTACCTCAGGTACTTTAAGTATCGGATCATTTAGATGTTGCTTTCGGTCCGCTTTGCATGTCTAACATGTTACACAAGCTATACGAATCCATCAAGTACTTTTGCAAGTTTCGAATATAATCAAGGAGCACTGAATTCGCCATCCAAGGACGCACATTCTTGTTCAAAAGCTTTTTTAACCGTGTCGTAATCGTTGCCACCATAGAGTTTATCAAGGCTGATTTTGTCGCCGGTTTTGTCGGTCATCGTGATGCGCATGGCATTATCAGAGATAATTTCACCTGCAAAATCAAAATTCAAGGCTGCAAATTGCGTCTTGATGGCGTTGATTCCAGCTGTTAATACCTCTTCGGTAACTTTTTGGCCACCAACAAATTGGTATTCGTAATCAATGACGAATTTGCTGGCAACATCCTGGTCATTAAAATATGCTTGCATAATCATATTAAAGGCCACTGGATTAGTCGGACTGACATCTATCATTGATTTACAGGCCAGGAGTTTCTCCTCGCCCACTACCACCGGCGGTTCGGGTTCTGGCTCGGGCTCTGGTTCGGGATTAGTCATCGGTGGATTGTTGTTGGGAGGAGTGGTTTCCTCTTTGTTCGATAGCAGCACCACGGCCAGCACAATGCCAATCGTGGCTAACAGCACGACGACGATACTAATGATGATGATTAGCAACTTTTTGTTCGATTGGGGTGTTGGCGGCAAGGACTCTGACGGTACTTCCGGCAGGCTCGCCATCCCGGGCATCTCCGGTCCGGTGATGATTGGCGCTGACGGCTGCTCGATCGGGGTTGGCATGATTGGTTCGCTGGGTGGTGGTGTCACATCCATCGCTGGTGGTTGATTCGTCGGTTCGACTGAATCGAATGGGTTAGGTTGATTAGTTGGTTCATTTGGGTCCACGTTCGTCTCCTTATTTATTCCTTATATGCTTACTATTCTATTATTGACCACGTCAAAAGTCAACTTCTTTTTCCAGCGGTGCAAAAGTCATATCAAGTTTTTTAAGCTGACCGACGCCAAAGTCGATAGTGGCCATTTGACCATCAATGCTTTTGACTGTGCCGATACCGAAGAATTGATGTCGAACCCGATCGCCGATGGTTAGTTCGATCTCGTCGGGGATGAAACGGGGTTCTTGGCTTGCCGAAACGGTTTTTCCAGAAGACCCATCGGTTCGAAAAACGTCATACGCTGGACGGCCGGCAGAACCGTCCTTACGGACGAACCTGTCGGCGTCGTCAGGAATATACGTTTTTCGTTCCGAAGGTGAAAAGTCTTCTGAAAAAAGTTTCGGCGCGCCCAAGCTGTCATTGACTGTTTCGCCGAAAGCAAACTCGCTATCAATATCGCCCAAAAACCGCGATGGCGGGTTGTATTGACGCCTGCCGTAGAGCGATCGGCTGGTCGCAAAAACCAAAATCAATTCCTCGCGCGCTCGCGTCATGCCAACGTAGGCGAGGCGGCGTTCTTCTTCCATTGCCGTCGGTTCGTATTCAGCGCGCGTTCCGGGAAAAATTCCCTCTTCCATGCCGACCATCAAGACCACGGGGAATTCCAAACCTTTGGCGGCGTGCAGGGTCATCAGCGTCACCGCCTTGTCCGCCGTTTGATCGGCCGACGAAACTAGGGCGACTTCTTCTAAAAATTCCGGTAGATCAGCAAAAGTTCCCGCCACACCAACCAACTCGGCCACGTTTTCGAGTCGCGATTCGCTCGACGGGGTGCCATCATCGAGATAGGCGCGGTAATCAAAGATTTGGATAATTTTCTCGAGCAGTTCGGTGGGCGAAATAGTTTCAATGAGCTGGGATAATTTATAGAGATTATCACCCAATTCCTTAAAAGATTTTCGGGCGCGCGGCGTTAGCTCGTCGCAGCTGTCGATGTTAATTAGCGCATCGATAATCGACGTTCCGCGTCGTCCTTGCCACAGCAAAAACCGTCCGACCGAAGTTTCACCTAAACCCCGCCTAGGTACATTAACGATTCTCTCGAAACTGGCGCGATCAAATGGTTGGTAGAGTAGCCTGAGGTAAGCCATCAAATCTTTGATCTCGGCGCGATCGTAAAAACGCACACCGCCAACAATTTTGTACGGCAGACCGTATTTCAAAAAGATTTCCTCAATCGCGCGACTTTGGGCATTCGTTCGATAAAGGATCGCGAATTCGTCCGCCTGACGGGCGCCGAGTTGCATTTCGGTGGCGATTTTCTGGGCGATGATTTCGGCTTCGTGAAGCTCGCTCGAACTCGGGACGATCTGCACTGGCGAACCGCCCTTTTTATCCGTCCACAATTTTTTATCAGTCCGCCTCGTATTCTTGACTATAACATTATGCGCCGCGTTCAAAATCGCCTCGGTACTACGATAATTTTGCTCTAATTTAACAATTTTGGTGCCGGAAAAATCGCGTTCGAAATTCAAAATATTAGTAAAGTCCGCCCCGCGCCAGGAATAAATTGATTGCCAATCGTCACCGACCGCACAAATGTTTCGTTGCTTATTGAGTAGAAGTTTAACAATCTGGTATTGTGCCTTATTGGTGTCCTGGTATTCGTCGATCAAAATATGTTTGAATTTATTGCTAAGTTCGTTGCGCACTTCTTTAACTTTTTTGAGAAGTTTGACCGTTTCAAGCAGCAAGTCATCAAAATCTAAACTTTTCGCGTCTTTTCGCAGTCGTTCATAACGCGGATAAACGTCGGCGGCAACTTTTTGCGCTGGCAGTTTGGCGATCGCAGCATAATCATTCGGACTCAGGCAATCATTCTTGGCAGTCGAAATTAGACTAGCAATCGAACGTGGATTAAACTGTTTATCGGTGATATTTAGAGCTTGCATGGCTTTTTTGATTAAACTCAATCGATCAGTTTCATCGAGAATAACAAAGTTGCGCGGAATTTCGATATTTTCGCCGTATCGTCGTAAAATTCGCACCGCGATCGAGTGAAAAGTTCCCATCCAAGGCATGAAACTGCGCGGCGGCACGTCCGAGACGAAACCAGCCGGGGCCAACCCGGCCGAGTTCTTTTCTGAATCCTCTCCACGAAAATGCGTCAATGGAGCCGCCGGAGCGACAGGGTCCCCCGAAGATGGGGATGTCGCGCCGCGCGGATCGCTTGACGCATTACGGGATGAAGAAAAGAACTCGGCCGGGTTGGCCCTACCTTGCAATAATCGCCACAACCGTTCGCGCATTTCGTTCGCTGCTTTGTTGGTAAAAGTCACCGCTAAAATTTCCGACGGTTTCGCTCGACCAGTCGCAATCAAATAGGCGATTCGGTGAGTTAAAACTTTGGTTTTGCCCGAACCGGCACCCGCCAAAATGAGCAAGGGTCCATCACCAAATTCGACCGCCTCGCGTTGCGGTGGATTTAAACCCTCCAAAATCTGCCCCAGATCAGATGAATTCACGAGTCTATTGTATCACGATCAAGCTGTTACTGCCCCAGTATCAGATAGGCTGCCACGCCCGCACCGATGCCGACGACGGTGATGACGATAAAGATCAACACCCAAATCCAGGCCGACAAATGTTTTTTAGCTGGTGCTAGATCGATCGCTTCGCTAACGTGGGCAAATGGTGGGGTTGGTTCGATGGTTGGCGCAACCGTTGATGTTTCATATTGTGGGACAATCATCGTGCTTTCGATGGTGATCGGTGGGGCGACACTCGGTTCGGGCTCGGGCAGAGTTTCCTGGGCGATAGTTTCAACCGGCGATTCAGCCGGTTCCGCGGGCGTCGGTTCTGATTCGGCGACAATTGGTTGATTTTCTGCGTCAGATGATATACCAAACAGTTGCCGGGTGTTATCCGCCGAGCTACCTAGAGGACGTTTTTCGACTTCGATATCCCGTAGAAACGGCGATTCGTAGGCGTCATCATCATCAATTTCTGGAGTTTCAGGAGTTTCAGGGATTTTAGGAGGTTCAAGAGATGTTGAATCCTGGAGAGCGTCAACATCAACTAAAACCTTTTCATTCGGTTCTGGCGCTGGCGTTTCACTTGGTTTTTGATTGACACGATTTTCTTTGTCGACGACCTTGACATCGCTTGACGGATCAATCAAGTCCATATATTGACCACTAGTTTTATTCATCTTTGTCGGCCTCGCTTTTCGCAATTTCGCTGGCGATTTCGACGATGCCCGCGAATTCTGGTGCAATGAGTGATTTACCACCGACTAGCGCGCCGTCGATACCGTCAACGCTGAGATAGGTCCTGGCGTTGTCTTTGTCGACACTGCCGCCATAGAGCACGGCGATGTTTTTGCCAGCTTCGCGACCGAACATGTGGGCGACCTGGGCGCGAATGATTTTGACAGCAGCTTCGATATCTTGCGGTTCTGGCAGAATTGGTTTATCGCTAGTGCTAATTGCCCAAACAGGTTCATAAGCGATCAAAACTTCGTCGATTTGATCAGCGCCGACGTTGAGTAAACCGCTGACCAATTGATCACCGATGATATGTTCGACATCGCCGTCGCTTCGTTCCGTAGCCGTTTCGCCGATACAGAGCACGGGGACTAGGCCGTTGCGCAAAACTGCCTGGACTTTAAAGCGGATTTCGCGATCGTCTTCGTCAAAAACGTGACGTCGTTCGGAATGCCCAACTAGAACATATTGCGCCAAACCACGCAGTTGTGTCGCTGAAATTTCACCAGTAAAAGCGCCGGAATCGCGCCAATAACAATCCTGAGCACCGAGTTTCATCTGGCGATAGTTAATCTGTAAACTCAGCGGTTGCAGAGCGATAAAGGATGGGCAGATCACCACTTCGACGTTACGTTTGGTCGGAACCGTCTGCGCTAGTTTGGCCACAAACAGCGACGCTTCGTGCACATTTAGGTGCATCTTCCAATTGCCAATGATGAATTTCTTCATAGCCCCTCCCCTCTCGATTTCTCATGCATTATTTTAGCACAAGCAAAATTTTCATGCAATCAAAGGTTGGTTCGTCGTCGCAGTACGGCGATGCCAGGCAAAGTACCGTCAGTCATGAACTCGAGTGATGCACCGCCGCCGGTGGAAACGTGGGTAAAGCTGTCGCCTCCCCCAGCGTCCCAATTGCGGACGAAATCCGCCGTGTCGCCGCCACCGATGATCGAGGTAATCTTGGGATACTTAGCCAGGACCGTCGCTAGTTGTGCTGAACCGTAGGCGAATTCGGGTTTTTCAGCCATGCCGAGAGTACCGTTCCAAATCACTGTGGCGGAATTTTTGATAATTTCATCAATTCGGTCGATCGTTTGGCTACCGACGTCGAGAATTTTCATTTTATCGTGCACGGCGTCGATCGACATTTCGGTGCGTTTTTCGTCCGCTGAACCATGTTCGGCCACTGCTACATCAATCGGTAACAGGAATTTTTCGTTGAAGGCATCGCCAAATTTGGCGTGAGCGGTGTCGAGAACTTGTTTGATCACATCGTCAATGTCAGGTTCGACTAAACTTTCGCCGACATCGTGACCGAGATACTTTAGAAAATTATTGGCCATTGCGCCGCCGATAATTACATTGTCAGCAATTTCGATGAATTTTTGGACTAGCGGGACTTTGTCGGAAATTTTCGCGCCGCCAAGTACGGCAGTCAACGGCCTAGCCGGATTATCGGTCGCTGATTTTAGTTCGATATATTCCTTTTCGATCAAAAATCCCGCGACGCTGGGCAGAAATTCGGTGATGGCCGCTGTGCTAGCGTGCGCGCGATGGACTACGCCAAAACCGTCTTCAATGAATAAATTGGCGTGTGAATCTTTGGCGAGTTTTTCGGCGAAATTACGATCATTCTTTTCTTCTTCTGCGTGAAAACGTAGGTTTTCGAGCAAGACAACATCGCCCGCCATTAAATTTTTGGTGGCGACCGAAACTACACCACTGACGCAATCTGGTACAAATTTTACTTTTTGGCCTAGCTTTTCCGACAAATTAACGGCGACTGGCGCCAGGCTGAATTTTTCTTGGACCTGACCGTCGGGGCGACCAAGATGCGATATTAGGACAATTTTGGCACCATGTTCAATCAGATATTGAATGGTCGGTAGGGACGCCGTAATCCGGAAATCATCGGCGATGCTATCGTCGTCATTCTGCGGCACATTGTAGTCCACCCGCATTAAAACCGTCTTACCTCTCACGTCAATATCGCGCGCGGTCTGGTAGGGAAACATTAGCTCACTCATAATATTAAAAATATTATCACCATTGTGGTCTTGGCGCAACAATTTTCTTTTCTTATAGGTTTATTAATTTAATTGTCGCCGAGAATGTAGAGTTGAATAGTGTTGGCGGTACGAATTGGTGCGCCGTCGATGTTGTGCCTAACCATCACGACGGTGACCGGTGCTTCGCCGAACAGACCGTCGTTGAACAGTTTTTCGGCCACTACGTAACCTTCGCCGACGCCGCCATAAAAACCTCGCGTATAATAAGTCAACTCCATCTGGTTGGCCACTCGATCAGTTGTCGCCACGGCGATGACTGGACATTTGGGACGATGGACCGACACACTGCGTGCCATTTTGCCTGATTGGGTTTCGACAATGATGGCCGCCGCGTGAATCTGTTCGGCGAGCAAGACCGCCGCTTCGGCGATCGCATCGCGACGTTTGTCACTACCTTCGTGCGCGTAGAACGATTTGACGGGCAGGTGGTTTTGGGCGTAAAGGATGACTTTGCGCATGGCGGCTACGGCTTCAACTGGATATTTACCCGTAGCGGTTTCTTCGGATAACATGACCACGTCGGCACCCTCGATGGCGGCGGTGGCGACATCACTGACTTCGGCGCGGGTTGGTTCGGGATTGTCGACCATGCTAGCGAGCATCTGTGTCGCGACGATGCTGAATTTGCAGTGTTTTTGACAAAGGGCGATAATTTGACGTTGAACGATTGGCACGACTTCGGCACCGGCCTCGACCGCTAGATCGCCGCGCGCTACCATCACGCCGTCGCTGGCTTTGACGATGTCTTCGAGATTTTCCGGATCAGCGCCCGATTTGGTTTCGAGTTTGGTGATAATTGGTCGATCGACACCCTTACTTTTCAAAAGTTCGCGGAGCATCCGCACATCATCCGCATGATGAACGAAACTGAGAGCGATATAGTCAAAATCCTTATCGAGACCCCACTCGATATCGGCTAAATCTTTTTCGGTCAGGATATCGTCGCGGCTACCGCGCATGTCGGGCAGGTTGATGGCCTTTCGACTAATCACCTGACCGGCGTTTTCGGCGCGCGTCCAGACGGTTTTGCCTTCGATATTTTGGACAATGGTTTTGATCTTGCCATCGAACAAATAAATCGTGTCGCCAGGTTCGCATTTGCTACTAATGTCGTATTGACTCGGCAAATTGTTGCCGCCATCATGCTCGATGCCATAGGTCAAACCAATCACATCGCCAGCGTGGATAGCGTATTTCATATCGTCTTTTAGTTGACCGAGGCGGATTTTCGGCCCTTGGAGATCCTGGACGATGGCGATATGACGACCGATTTTTGCAGAATATTCGCGAATCCACCTGAACTGATTAAGTCGTTCCTCTTCGTCGCCGTGGCTAAAATTCATTCGACAACCATTAAGACCAGCATCGATCAGCGCGGCAATCTTTTCAGGACTATCAACCGCCGGCCCAATGGTCGCCAAGATTTTCGTGTGTTTGATACCTTTGTTTGATGCCATTTTATGTCTTTTCCCTCCCTCAAATAAGCATGATTATACTAAACTTAGGCTTGGTGTGCTTATTCAATTTTGCACGAACCCATTTTACTACAAATAATGAAAAATGAGAAAAAGAGCAAAAGATTTCGGCGGGTCGCCCCCGA
>JGI24702J35022_10000355_pt1 | contig 27195 bp, 20 predicted proteins | sample TergutTh196P4_FD_35022 | JGI IMG/M metagenome (IMG submission 35022)
GCAATACAGCCATATTGCCGTTGACGGCACCGGCGCTTACAACTGGGGCGAAAATCCTCCCGAAGACATTGAAAAGCATGCTTTGACAAAGGAATCCAAAATCGGTAAGACAACTTATTCGAAACTGCTTTTGGAGGCAGTATTGGTATGCAAAAACGGGATAACCATTCCGCTGATGACCGACTGGAAGAGATATTGAAAAATTGAAAAGTCCTTAGAAATCAAAAACCTATGGATATGGAGTTGTTTGGCTTTAACTATCGTAGATCAAAAAAGGAGATACAAAAAATTCTACTCTGAATTGCTGTAATTTTTTAAAAAAATAGGATATTTCATATAAAATCCGTAATTTTGCACAATTTTAAAATGAAAAAATTATGGATATTTATAGCGAATTGGAAAGGTTGAAGAAGCTTCTGGATGGCGGGGCGATTACGCGGGAGGAATTTGAACGCGAGAAAGCCCGTTTGTTATCAATGAATTATTCTGTTCAGCCGGATGATTGGGGATTGGGTATCGATGAGAAATCGTTTACGGTGCTGATGCATGCGTCGCAATTTTTATCGTCGTTTATTGCTCCGTTAGTCATGTGGCTTATGTTTAGGAATAAAAGCCGCTTAGTAGATGAGGCCGGGAAGAATATACTTAACTTTCAGATAAGCATAGCCATCTATTGCCTGATCCTTTTTTTAACGTGCGTAGGTATTGTAATTATCCCGTTTATCGGAATAGCTGTGGTTGTTTTTATCATCATTGCAATCATCAAAGCGCTGAACGGCGAGCAGTGGACTTATCCGCTTGCCATTCGTTTTCTCAAGTAGCACATTGTGAGGCAAATGAAGAAATATCTGATGGATTTGAAAGTGGTGGGGAATATTCGCCTCCACACAGATTGTTGTTTGCTGAAACTTCGTTCCGGGAAGAAATTGCCTGAAATGGTTCCGGGGCAGTTTGTTCAGGTTCGTGTCGACGATTCTCCAAAGACATATTTGCGTCGTCCTTTTTCGATTCATTTTGTAGATAAAAAAGCAAATGAATTGTGGCTTCTGATATTAGTAGCAGGCGAGGGTACGCGTCGTTTGTCGAACTGCGTTCCGGGTGATATATTGGATGTGATACTTCCGTTGGGGAACGGATTTTCTGTGCCTCAAACTGCTGGCGTCCAACCGTTGCTTATCGGGGGCGGTATCGGAGTGGCTCCTTTGCTTTTTCTTGGCGAAACGTTGCATAGCATCGGTTTCAAACCAGCGTTCCTGTTGGGGGCACGAACGAAGGAATATATTGTGCAACATGAAGAATTTGCCAAAATAGGGGCGGTTTATGTCACTACCGAAGACGGTTCGATGGGTGAAAAAGGGTTTGTTACCCATCACTCGATACTACGCGAAAGGAATTGGGGCCGGATATATGTGTGCGGACCACATCCGATGTTAGTGGCGGTGGCGAAATTTGCTAAAACATCCAACCTCGATTGCGAAGTCTCGTTGGAAAACCTAATGGCTTGCGGGATAGGCGCCTGCCTTTGCTGTGTGGAAAATACCGTCAAAGGCAATGTGTGTGTATGTACGGAAGGGCCTGTGTTTAATATCAATCAACTGACATGGCAGATTTAATAACAAAGATAGGCGGCTTGACGATGAAAAATCCGGTGATGACGGCGTCGGGCACATTCGGATATGGCTTGGAATATGCTGATTTCATGGATGTCTCAATGATAGGCGGCATCATCGTAAAAGGTACTACGGTTGAGCGTCGCGAAGGTAATCCTTATCCGCGTATGGCTGAGACGCCAGCGGGCATGTTGAATGCGGTCGGACTGCAGAACAAAGGAGTGGATTACTTTGTCAAAGAAATATATCCGGCGATACGGTCGATTGATACGAATCTGATTGTGAATGTGAGCGGTTCGTCTGTTGATACCTATGTAGAATGTGCGGAACGTATAGCTCCGCTTGAATATATTCCGGCGATAGAATTGAATATATCATGCCCGAATGTGAAGCAGGGAGGCATGTCTTTTGGGATATGCGCCTCGTCGGCTGCAGAAGTAGTGCGCGCAGTCCGTAAAGCTTATCCGAAAACACTGATAGTCAAATTGACGCCTAATGTGACGGATATCACAGTGATAGCCCGCGCTGCGGAAGATGAAGGCGCAGACGCTGTGTCGCTTATCAATACAATGTTAGGCATGGCCATTGATATTGAAACACGTAAACCGCTCTTGTCGACCGTCACCGGAGGCCTCTCCGGCCCATGTATCAAACCGGTCGCTCTGCAGATGGTGTGGCAAACGGTGCGCGCCGTCAAAATACCGGTGATAGGGATAGGAGGGATTTCGTCATGGCAGGATGCCGTCGAGTTTTTGATAGCCGGCGCCACAGCCGTGCAGATAGGAACGCATAATTTTATCGACCCGACGATTTCTGTGAAGGTCATTGAAGGTATTAATGCGTATTGCGACAATCATAACTTGATGTCCCCTGGAGTTTTAGGAATTAAGAATTAGGAATTAGGAATTAGGAATTAGGAATTATGATTTTTTGACACTATGAGACATTTTTTGATTTTTTTAACACTAAGGTACGTTCAGTTATTCCGTTATTCCGTTATTCCGTTATTATTTGCAGTCGTATCGTTTAATGCGTGGGGGCAGCGTCTGAATGTTCCGGATGCTGCTTTTAAGGAATTTCTAATCGCTGAATTTGATACTGACGGCGATGGTGAGATTTCTGAGGCGGAAGCAAATGAGGTGATACGGATTAAAGTGTCGACAACCGACATTGTTTCGCTTGAAGGGATAGCATATTTTACTTCTTTAGAAGAATTGGAGTGTTCGCCTTCCAATCTTTTTGAAAAAGGGAAACTTACTTCATTAGACGTGAGCCGGAACCTGATGCTGAAAAAATTGAATTGTAGCAATAACCTGTTGGAAACCATTGACTTAAGCCGTAATATACAGCTTACCGACTTGAATTGTGCAAATAATATGTTGACAGCGTTGGATGTAAGTCATCATCCGCAATTGGAGGAATTGATTTGTAATAATAACCGTATTGATACATTAGACCTGAGCCGGAGCGACGCTTTGACTTATCTTAATTGCAGCCGAAACGAAATCACTTCATTGTTTATCGGCTCAAGCGGTATCTTGCGTTTTTTGGATTGTTCGGGCAATCAGCTAACAACATTGGATATTCGTCATAATCCGGTGTTATGGAAACTCAACGCTTCGCATAACCGCCTGATAAAATTGGATGTAAGCTATAATTTAGAACTGAATGATTTGGATTGCGGAAGCAACCGGATTGACACGTTAGATGTGAGTAATAACATCCTGTTAAGTGAATTGGAGTGCAGCATCAATAAATTGACGACGCTCGACGCGAGCCGTAACGAAAATCTCAAGATGCTGTTTTGTAATGCGATACCAACGCTCGAATCCGTTTATCTCAATAAAGAACATGTCATTCAAAAGTTAAGTTATTCGGAAGAAACGACAACACTTTATGTGATAGACGAAGATGGATTTGCGGAGATAACCACTTTTGTCAAAGAAGAAGAAATGATGCGGTTGGAAACGCCTGTGATCGCCGAAACGACAAGACGTACAAACCGAAGAACTGCCGATAGGGATGTCGACAGGAAAGACAGCGGCGTCGCAGCAACGAGGCGAAACGAACGTGCTGCGGCAGAACGGCGTGTTTATACCCATGAAGAATTAGCCGAATCGGAACGGCGGAAAATGGAGTTGAGGCGACAAGCGGAAGCGAATCGTAATTATGCAGAGGTAAAACGTATCGAAAAAGAAAGTAAACGGGAAGAACTGCGTACATATACGGGGCTTATCGAGATACCCGATTCGGCTTTTCATACCTTTCTGGTCTCGCGGTTCGACACGAATCGCGACGGCAGGATTTCCGGCCCTGAAGCCAGAACCGTGAAGTTCATCGATTGTTCGGACATGGAAATAGCAACACTTCAAGGGATTACCTACTTTACTTCGCTTGAAACGCTAAAATGCAGTGATAATAAAATCACGGAGCTTGACATGAGTTTTAACACCTCGCTCAAAACGCTCGACTGTAGCCGTAACAAACTGAACCGGCTTGAGATAAGGGATAATCAGACGCTTACTTCATTAAATTGTTCAGGCAATAATTTAGTTGTAATCGATGTAAGTAAAAACACATTGCTCACCGACCTGCGTTGTACTTTTATTCGTCTCATCGCATTGGATGTCAGCCAGAACCATAGACTGACAACACTTGAATGTGGTTATAATCATCTCGAAACGCTTGATGTGAAAAATAACCCTTTGCTTGACACCCTTGTTTGTGACTATAATAAACTGAAAGATGTGGCAGTAGGTCATCTGAACAGGTTAGCGAAGTATGATTGTGGAGGCAACCTGATGGTCAATGTGCAGGTTTCACGAAATAAGGCTTTGAAGGAGTTGAACTGCAGCAGCAATCAGCTATCTAACTTGGATGTAACAGAAAACCTCTCCTTAGTGACGCTTGATTGCGGTAATAACCTACTTACTTATGTCGATTTGACGAAAAACCACTTGCTTGAAAACTATTATTGTTACGGTAACCGGATGACAAGCATCAATGTCAATGAAATTCCTTCCCTGATACGTCTCAAATGTATGAATAACCCAATGACAGAAATAGACATACGCACACATCCTTCCCTGAAAGTGGTCGAATTAGCGCCTATGCCGTCCCTTAAAACCTTACATTGTAAAAGTGTGATTGCCTATTCTTCCCTTATTTATCCGTATACAACCACCGTTTATCCGCTCAGAAGCGGAAGATGAGGAACAAAACGCAACAGACGATTTACGACATTAACTGCGTATGTGGGTTTGTATGGGGTTATTGAAGCAAGTCCTACGAACTTGAAAAAAAAATTTTTTAAGAAAATTTTGTAGATTCGGAAATAATTATTATTTTTGTAAGCTAATTATTTTTGTATGGACATCTCGGTATTATCGATAGACAGTATCATATTATTAGGCGCATTTTTGCTATTTATAAGTATCATAGCCGGTAAGACAGGTTACCGATTCGGGGTACCGATTTTGGTGCTTTTCTTAGCGATTGGCATGATTTTTGGCGTCGATGGCGTCGGGTTGAATTTTTCAGACCCTAAAATAGCCCAGTTTTTAGGCGTTATTGCGCTTAATATCATATTGTTTTCGGGTGGTATGGACACCAAATATTCGGAGATAAAACCGGTGATAGTACCAGGGGTGATATTGGCCACCTTTGGCGTCTTGCTTACAGCCGTCGTGACAGGTGTGTTCATCTATCTGATTACCAAACATTTTTTTTCAGCAATAACGTTTTCGCTTTTAGAGGCGTTACTTTTGGCTTCGGTCATGTCGTCAACCGATTCAGCTTCGGTTTTTGCCATTCTTGGAGCGAAAGGACTTGTCCTGAAGGAACGTATGCGTCCGATGTTAGAGCTTGAAAGCGGCAGTAATGACCCGATGGCCTATCTTTTGACGATTACATTTATTCAGTGGATACAAATAGGAGAAGGCAGTCTGTGGTCGGTTGCCGGAATATTTGCTTCGCAACTATTCATTGGAGCGGCCTTGGGATTTGGGTTAGGGTGGCTTGCTGTCAGGATCATAAACAAAATAAATATTGACAATGAAGCCTTGTATCCCGTTCTTATGCTTACCTTGTTATTTATTATATTCTCTGTTACGGATTTAGTTTGGGGAAACGGCTATCTGGCCGTTTATATCAGCGGATTGGTTATAGGTAATTCAAAACATGTACATAAGAAGACCTCCAAGAAATTCATGGATGGGATCACATGGCTTTTCCAGATTGTCATGTTTCTGACACTGGGACTTTTCGTTAATCCCTCCGAATTGCTCCCTATTTTCGGAATAGGTTTAGCCGTTGGTTTGTTTATGATTTTTGTTTCACGTCCGATGGCCGTATGGATGTGTCTCGCCCCATTCCGAAAAATGTCCGTTAGAGCCAAACATTATGTATCGTGGGTCGGACTTCGTGGCGCCGCTCCTATTTTGTTTGCTACCTATCCGCTTACTTCGGGAATCGAATATGGAGGGGTTATCTTTAATATCGTATTCTTCGTCACACTGTTATCTTTAATTATTCAGGGTACGTCCGTTCCTTTGGCAGCACGATTGTTGGGATTAGCCGGAGAAAAGAAACCGGATAAACGATTAAAGACATTCGACATGGAGTTGTCTGACGAAATAAAACCAAGTATGTCGGAACTGACTTTGACAGAGGAATATTTATCGTACGGGAACCGTATCATGGATATGCCAATGCCTGCTCATACATTGGTTGTAATGGTTAAAAGAGATGACCACTACTTTGTCCCTACCGGCGCGACCGAATTGGAAGCAGGCGATGTGCTGTTACTTATTTCAGACAATGACAAGACCTTGGAAGAAACCTATACGCAATTAGGGGTGTAGTTTTTAGTTTTAAAACAATTTTTCCGGATATTCGCCTGCATTGATTAGGGTTTGTATTTTTTCAACTACACCCTGACGATCTGTTGCGTATGTTACGCCAAACCACTTGGAAGTCGTGTCTAATACTTTTACGCACGCTGTGTTTTTTGTTACCAAATCATTGACCATAAGGGGGATGAAAAATTCGCTTTTGAGGTTTCCCATGTTGTTTCGTAAAAAATGTTTGAAATATTCCCCGGAATAATCGAAATAATCCGGCGTGAATCCCCACATATTCATGGAGACGGGAACATTTTCATCCAAAACTGTTTTCTTGCCGTGTTCGTCAACAAATTGAATCTCACCATTGATACGTTCAACGGCTGTACGTTCAACGACCGTCGTCAGATAGCCTTCTTTATTTGTTTCACAGATGCCTCGCGCCACAGGGCCGCTTTCGCTCAATGTATTTCCGATGCGAAAACCGACCATGCAATACTCATTTTGTTTGCCGTAGGATTGGGTCAGTTCTTTTGCCAGTGCGATATAACTGTCGTGTCCGTAAAAATCGTCTGCGTTGATAACGGCAAAAGGCTCGTTAATAACGCCTTTACCCATTAGCACGGCATGATTGGTGCCCCATGGTTTGGTGCGACCCTCCGGAAGCTGAAATCCATCGGGTAGAATATCTAATGACTGAAATACCGTTGCAACCGAGATATGGTTTTCGTATTTGCTCAGGATGATTTTTCGGAAATCATCTTCAAAATCTTTGCGTATCACAAAAACGACTTTCCCGAATCCGCTGCGGATAGCGTCATAAATAGAATAATCCATGATTGTTTCGCTGTTAGGTCCCACGCCGTCAAGCTGTTTTAACCCTCCGTAACGACTACCTATACCGGCAGCAAGGACAAATAATGTTGGTTTCATAATGCGTCTTTTTAAATGAATAATTTAATCTATACTACTGTTTTTTCGATGCAAAGATAGTAGAAGTTTATTTCACACGCTTGGAAAAATGAAAAATTTAATCTAATTTTGCATTTTGATTTTAAATTCTAATAAATAAAAGACAGATGAAAAAAACGATTCTGATATTGATTATTACGTTGATAAGTCTTTGTATGGTTTCGGCAAAAGACAAGGTGATTGTTAATCCCGTATATGAATTTAGCACATCGGGTATTACGCACATCACTAAAATTGAGTTAGGCAAAAAAGAAACACGTCTGCATGTTCATTCGACTTTTATTCCCGGTTGGTGGGTCAAATTTCCTCATACAACCTATATCGAAGATTGTACTACCGGCAAGCGATGGGAGGCTACTAACATTTTAAAGGGGGAGTTTGACAAGGAAATCAGTATGCCTGCATCGGGCGATTCTTCTTTCGTATTGATTTTTCCGCCATTAGACAAATCGGTCAATAGGATTAATATCTGTTGTGATGATGAAAAAGATAATCCTATCATATTCGGAATCTCTTTAGACCCGAAAACAAAACCCCTCAATAAGGAGATTCCTGCCGAAGTCTTACAATGGATTGACGGTGAGATGGCCAATTCCCGTCGCAAAACGTTGATGGATTTTAATGCAGGTGAATTTTTTAACACGGATACCGCCCGTTTGATTGGATATATTCATGGTTACGATCCCCGTGCCGGATTTGCTACCGGAATGGTTTATGCCGATAATGTAATCACGCGAGAGGATTTTCCAGCCGTCATTCAAATACATGAAGACGGACGTTTTGAAGGCTATATCCCGATGAATCATCCGAAATATATGAATATTTACTTTAGCAACCGTATCTCAATCAATTTTTATATCCAACCCGGACAAACGCTATCCATGCTGTTGGATTGGGAGCAATTTCGGATAGCAGATCGATTGAGGAATGAACAATATACATTAAAAAATATCAAGTTTCAAGGTGCGACTGCGGCTATAAACAGCGAACTGTCCGCTTTCCATGCCAAGTTGTTTAACATCCCTTTTAGGAAAATTTATGAAGGAATGGAAGGAAAGAAACCTGATGAATTTAAAGTTTTCTATGATGAATGTATGTCGGAATATGTCCAAACCCACCAACGACTGTTAGAAACGGAAACACTTTCAACCCAATCGAAGGTCATTTTGCAAAATGATTTTCAGATGAATTATGCGTCCTATTTATTTGAATATGAAATGAGAAACCGTCAATCAGAAGATACGATACCGTTATATTTCTACGATTTTTTACAGGATATTCCGATGGATAATCAGGAACTGTTGTCAACACAAAATTTTTCCGTATTTATCAATCGGTTGGAGTATTGCACACCGCTGTATGTTTCTACCAAATTCTACCAATCGATGGTTCATCCGGAAATAGATTTTTTTCAATATTTATTTGATGAATTGAGCATAAAGAAGACGCCGGAAGATGAAGATTTTATGCTGATGCAAAATTCTTTAGAAAGTATACTAAATTCTCCGGATATGCCTGAAACAGAAAAAAATGAGTTTTTAAGCAAGTATTCGAGCAGTTCGAAAGATTTGCTGACAAGGTATGCACAACAAAATGCGGACTATACTAAAAAATACAATCTGCTTACGACAGGTGAAAGAGAATTAGCGATATGGCGATTAAAGGATTCTGCTTACAGGAATGAATTAAACCTAAAACAGGGGATTATATATGATGTTACCAAGATTCGATCGTTAGATTTCATGTTTGTAAACATGTTAAAAGATAACAAAGAAGAAGCGTGGGATTTTTTAGCATCCCTGACCTCCGACATCTCGGAATCGTTTTTACGAAAAGAAGCCGATCGTCTTTTCCTGAAAAATTTTCCGACAGAACAGCGGACAGCTTATGAACTGCCGGATACGTACGAGGCAAAAGTCTTTAAGGAACTGATAGAACCTTTCAAGGGTAAAATAATTTTAGTAGATTTCTGGGCGACGTCTTGCGGACCGTGCATTTACAATATAAGACAACATAAAGCGTTGCGGGAGAAGTACATAAATAGCTCGGATATGGCTTTTGTCTTCATCACCTCCGATTACGAATCGCCGTTAAGCGCATATGATAATTTTGTAAAGGAGCAGGAATTAACCAACACTAACCGTATCAGCGCCGATCAATACCATTACCTTCGTCAGTTGTTTCGCTTCAATGGCATTCCCCGCTATGTTCTTGTTGATAGAGACGGCAAAATAATTGATGATAATTTTAGCTCTTTCCAAATTGAATTAAGGTTAAAAGAACTCGTGGCAGAGAAGTAGACAGAATTAGGCCGCATTCCAAGGTAATCCGAATTGCGGTTCTTTTGTGATTTTTCAAACTTTTTTCTATCTTTGTCGCGTTTTTTAGTCGTGAAAAGTAGAAGGATGAGGCAAAGATTTTTTTTATTCGTTTTGATTTTCTTGATGGTATGGGCTCACGGGACGGTTTTTGGGCAATATACGATACAGGTAGAAGGATATGTCAGAGATTCAATAACCAATGAAGCTTTACCTTTTGTTACCGTTTCTTTGAAAGGTACTTCGCTTGGCGCCGCCTCTGACGAACACGGGTATTATTCGTTCCGGGCGTCGTCTGACAGTTTGATATTAAACATATCCTACGTCGGATATGAGACGAAATTAATTCCTGTAAGGAGAGGTGCGAACCGGATTGATGTTTTATTAGCGCCTATCGCATACGAATTGGAAGAAGTAGTTATCCGTCCCCGCCGGGAACGATATACAAGGAGAGCCAATCCGGCCGTTGAGTTTGTGCAGAAATTAATCGAAAGGAGGGGATTGCATGATCCGATGGACCATGATTATTTCAATTATAGCGCCTACGAACAGCGGACTTTTGGTTTTGATGACTTCGATGTAGAAAAAGCGCGTCAGAACTGGTTATTAAAACAAGTCGATTTTATTTTTGATTATGTCGATTCCACTTCGGTGAGGGGACGTACTATCCTGCCGCTCTACAATGAGGAGATTATCGAGGACTATTATTACCGGAAATCGCCACGGGCGGAACGTAAAATCGTAAAAGCATACAAACGCGCCGGTTTGATCGAAATCATTTCGGAAGATGGCATCAAACAGTTTATTGATGAGGCTTTTAAGGATGTTGATATTTTTCAGGATAATATTCCCTTATGCCTGAATCGTTTTGTCAGTCCGCTGTCGACAATTGGCCCCTATTATTATAAATATTATATGTTAGACACGGTAATGATGGATAACGAACCGTGTTTAGACCTTGGTTTTGTGCCATTTAACACAGAATCATTCGGATTTGTAGGACATTTGTTTGTGACCTTGGATTCAACGTATTTTATAAAAAAGGTGGAGTTGAATGTTCCGCGCGATATTAACCTGAATTTTATTGCAGAAATGTCTATTAATCAAGAGTATATACGTTCAAAAGACAGTACCCGCGTACTAACGAAGAATGATGTGGCGGCTATTGTTCAAATGTATAAGAATACAAAAGGCTCGTATGCCCGACGGGTAGCGGTGTATCGTGACCATACTTTTGAGAAATCAGCCGACAGGTCGGTGTTTGAAGAGAAGGTGCCGGTATTGGAATCGGAAGGAGCACGCAGGCAGACGGAAGAGTTTTGGAATGAAGCCCGCGAAGGAACGGAAGAGATTCAAAAGACGTCGGTGGAAAAAATGATGGCTCAGTTGCGTGAGGTGCCGTTTTTTTTCTGGTCGGAAAAAGTCATTGACGCCTTAGTGAACGGGTATGTTCAGACTTCGGAAACGAACAGTAAGTTTGAGTTTGGGCCAGCAAATACATTTATCAGTGGCAATGCGCTCGAAGGGTTGCGTTTACGCGTCGGCGGGACTACAACAATTAATCTGAGTCGCCAACTGTTTCTCGACGGGTACATGGCGTATGGCTTTAAAGACCAAAAACCGAAGGGGAATGCGATACTCGAATATTCTTTCAACAAGAAACGAACCTTCCGCAAAGAATATCCGTTTCATTATGTCAGAGCAGAATACAAGTATGACATTAATCAGATAGGGCAACATTACCTGTACACCAATGCCGATAATATGTTTATGATGATCAAACGCCGCGAAAACAACCTCCTTACCTACGAGCAAAGAGCAGAGCTTAGTTATTATCATGAAAATTATAAAGGTTTTGGTTATAGTATCCTGCTGCGTCATCTGCAGGAATGGGCTACGCCCGATGTGACCTTCCCTTTGATACAGGCCGATGGCTCAATCACACCAGCCGACCATTATACATCCGCCCAATTGGAATTGTTTATTCGATGGGCGCCGAATGAGAAGTTCTATCAATCGCGTAATTATCGTTATCCTATTACCTTAGACGCACCTATCATTACGCTCACCCACACCATGGCGCGAAAAGGTATCTTGGGTACCGACCGCAACTATAACCGGACGGAGTTCAGTGTCCGCAAGCGTTTCTGGCTCTCCCCTTTAGGATATGTGGATATTTTCGGACAAGCGGGGCAGGTCTGGGATCGCGTGCCTTATCCGTTATTGCATATTCCGAATGCCAATCTGTCGTACAGTATTGAGGCTGAGACTTTTCCGTTGATGGACCCGATGGAATTTATTCACGACCGTTATGCTTCATGGGAGATGACCTATTACTTGAACGGGTGGCTGTTTAATCGTCTGCCACTGATAAAAAAGTTGCAACTTCGCGAAGTGACCTCTTTCAGAGGGTGGTATGGCGATTTAAGCGACAAAAACAACCCTGAAAAAAATGGCGAGGGGTTGTATCGTTTTCCGGAAAATACGCACATCTATCAAACAGGCGATAAACCCTATATGGAAATAGGTGTCGGGGTAGAAAATATCTTCAAATTGTTCCGCGTAGACTATATTTGGAGGCTGACTTATCGCGACCATCCGGGGACGCCAAATGGCGGAATAAGGTTAAAAATGGTATTGGCATTTTGAAATATAAAAAATAGTTCGTACCTTCGCGCTCTAAGATGAAGAAAGAAAAATTTCATATCGAATATGTGTTTGACAAGGTATCCAAACGAAGTCTGTGGAATCACCTGACAACACCGCCGGGATTATCGTCGTGGTTTGCCGATAGTGTTGATATTCAGGGTGATACCTATACTTTCACTTGGGATAAGACGCAGGAGAAAGCGCAGGTGCTCCTGATGAAACCCGAAGTATGGGTACGCTATAAATGGGAATATGAGGCTGAGAATGTTTATTTTGAGTTTCGTATCCATACCATAGAGTTGACCCGTGCGGTGGCTTTGGAGATTACGGATTTTGCGGAGCCGTCGGAAAAACGGGATGCCATCAGTCTGTGGGATTCACAGGTGGATACATTGAAGCGAACGTTAGGGGTATAAAAGATATGCGTACTTTCAAGCGATTAGACTTATTTTTATTGAAATCGTTCCTGCCGTTGTTTATCATGACGTTTGGGATTTGCCTGTTTATTTTCCTGATGCAGTTTCTGTGGATGTATGTCGACGAAATGGTTGGAAAAGGAATAGAAATTCATATTCTTTTGCAGTTGTTTTACTATGCGGCCATGCGATTTGTGCCGCAGGCGTTGCCCCTTGCCATTCTCTTTGCCTCTCTGATGACATTCGGCAATCTGGGCGAACAATTTGAGCTTTTGGCAATGAAGGCCTCCGGTATCTCCTTAATGCGTATCATGCGACCGATAACTGTATTTCTTATATTTGTCTCTGTTTCAGCATTTTATTTTCAGGATAATGTGATCCCTGTTTCACAGGTAAAATTTTATACCATACTTTATTCCGTCCGGCAAAAATCTCCGGAATTGGAAATCCCGGAACGGATATTTTATACCGAAATTCCCGGTAAAAATATTTATATCAAGAATAAAGATAAAAAGAACAAGCTCCTGAAAGATATTTTTATCTATGACTATACTGATGGTTTTAATAATGCCAAAGTGATTACAGCCGATTCAGGGCGGATTAAAACATCGACCGATAAAATGTCTTTAATCCTTACCCTGTATAGCGGCGAATCGTTTGAAAACCTGAAAGGGAATAATAACCGGCCAAGAGAAGCAAAAGACCCCGTACAATACAAACGTGAAACGTTTGATGAGATGGAGATGTATATGGAGTTTGACTCAAATTTCAACATGAAAAGCGAGGATTTGTATAAAGACCGTCATGTAGGGAAGAATTTTTCAAGCCTTAGGCAGTCGATTGATTCCATGACGGCCAGAATCGACAGCGTCAAAGCAATCGATTCGAAAGTATTGTATGACGCATCCTACAGACGGACATTGACAAGTTATCAAATCCCACAGAGCCTTCCTGTCCCGGATCCTGAAATGCCGCGAATAAAAAATATCATCGTTTTCGATAGCCTGTACAATGTGCAGGATGACGATATGAAAGCTTCTTTGCTAAATTATTCGAAAGATAATATAGAAAGATTACGTAATAACTATTCTTTTAAATCCTCAGAAATGAGAATAGAAGATAAGGAAATACGTTGGCATCATACCGAGATGCACAGGAAGTTTACGCTTTCATTTGCCTGTCTGATCTTTTTCTTTATTGGGGCTCCGCTCGGCGCTATTATACGGAAAGGAGGATTAGGCGCTCCGGCTGTCATTTCGGTATTCTTGTTTATCGTTTACTATATCATCGACAATACCGGATACAAAATGGCGCGTGATGCTATCTGGCTACCGTGGGAGGGTATGTGGATCAGTTCCGCTGTGCTTCTTCCATTAGGCGTCTTTCTAACCTATAAAGCGGTCAATGATTCCGTACTTTTTAACGCCGAAACATATGTCGACGGATTGAAACGCCTGATTGGCAAACGCGAATACCGTAAGATAGAAATGAAAGAGTTTATTTTAGATAAACCTGATTATAAAGAAGTTAAATCACGTTTGCAACAGTTGAAATCAACTTGTCAGCATTATTCGACAAATAACGGGCGATGGTTGCACTATTACCGGTTCTGGAAGACAGGCGGATACGATCCGGAAGCGAAAAAGATTGAAAATCAATTAGAAGAAATAGTAGAGATTTTAAGAAATTCGGATCAGACCATTATTTTAAATAAGACAATGGATTTTCCGGTTATCACTAATTTCCAACTGACTTATTTACAGAAAAGAGCCAAAATAGGATTCGTATTGGCCGTTCTTGTTCCTTTAGGCGGTCTTATTTATCTTGTAGCTGTTTACCGCCGCAAATTATTACACCAGGATATGAAAACTACGATCAGGGTGTGTGATGAATTGGAGATGCTTATTTAATTAAGAACTTTTGTTAATATAGGATAATATGCAAAATTTTGAGTTGAATACGATTGAAGAGGCTATTGAGGATTTTCGGGAAGGAAAATTCCTTATTGTAGTGGATGATGCTGATCGTGAAAATGAAGGAGATTTTATCATTGCAGCCGAGAAAATCACGCCCGAAAAGGTGAACTTCATGGTGAAGAATGGCCGAGGAGTCTTATGCGTGCCCTTAACTGAAGAACGTTGTGATGAACTTGATTTGGAGATGCAGGTGGTTCATAATACGTCCATGCTCGAAACGCCGTTTACCGTTACGGTGGATAAACTTGGCGGCGGTTGTACGACCGGCGTTTCCATTTATGACCGTTCACAAACCATATTAGCGCTTGCCGATCCGGCAACCACACCCTTCGATCTGGGACGTCCGGGACATGTTAATCCGCTACGGGCGCGCACACGCGGAGTGCTTCGCCGTGCAGGACATACAGAGGCAACTGTCGATATGGCCAGACTTGCGGGTTTGTATCCCGCAGGCGCCCTTATTGAGATACTTAATGAAGACGGCTCGATGGCGCGACTTCCCCAATTAATCGAATTGTCGAAAATTTTTCAGATTAAGATTATTTCGATTCGTGATCTGATTGCTTATCGCCTGCAAACAGAATCGCTTGTTGAGAAAGGTGTTGAGGTGCGAATGCCTACAAAATACGGATTCTTTCAATTGATTCCTTTCAAACAAAAAAGCAACGGATTAGAACATGTAGCGCTGATAAAGGGTGGAGTTAAAACAGACGAACCCGCGTTAGTTCGCGTCCATTCATCGTGTATGACCGGCGACACCTTCGGCTCTTTACGCTGTGATTGCGGTGACCAGCTTCATAAAGCCATGCAAATGATTGAACAGGAGGGCAATGGCATCGTCCTTTATCTGAAACAGGAAGGGCGGGGCATTGGTTTAATGGATAAAATGAAAGCATACAAACTTCAGGAAGATGGAATGGATACCGTCGACGCCAATCTTTTTCTGTGCCACAAAGCCGATGAAAGGGATTATGGGGTAGGAGCACAGATACTCCGGCAACTTGGGATTCATCAGATGCGGTTGATAACTAATAACCCCGTCAAACGGGTGGGATTAGAAGCCTACGGACTTCAGGTCGTCGAGAACATTCCTTTAGAAGTAGCTACCAATCAATATAATGAGTTTTATTTGCGCACAAAAAAAGAAAAGATGGGGCATGAATTGAATAATATTATGTAATTTTGCATGATTATAACTTAGAAAAATATTTACAATTATCATTTTACACAAATGGAACAATTATCAGCACGTTTATTAAGTTTGTCACCGTCAGAGACGCTGGCAATGTCACAGAAAAGTAATGAGTTGAAAGCTCAGGGTATCGATGTAATTAACATGAGTGTCGGCGAACCGGACTTTTTTACGCCCGACCATATTAAAGCTGCTGCAAAGAAAGCAATTGACGACAATTTTTCATTTTATTCACCTGTCCCCGGCTATTTGGATTTGCGTAAAGCCATTGTCGAGAAGATGAAACGCGAAAACGGATTAGATTACACTCCTGACCGGATTGTCGTTTCCGGAGGCGCCAAGCAGTCCATTTGTAACGTATTATTGTGTATCATCGGACCAGGCGACGAAGTGATTGTTCCCGCTCCGTATTGGGTTAGTTATGTAGAGATGGTCAAATTAGCCGAAGGAACGAATGTAGTTGTGACGGCTGGAATTGATCAGGATTTCAAAATAACGCCGGCACAATTAGAAGCCGCCATCACCCATAGAACCAAAGCGCTCATCCTTTGCTCGCCGTCGAATCCAACCGGAAGCGTATACAGTCGCGAAGAATTGGAAGGATTAGCCAAAGTACTCGAAAAATACCCGCAGGTGATTGTCCTATCCGACGAGATTTACGAACATATTAATTATATAGGAAAGCATGAAAGTATTGCTCAATTTGAGGCGCTCCGTGACCGCGTTGTTGTTGTCAACGGTGTCTCAAAAGCATATGCTATGACCGGATGGCGTATCGGTTTTATCGCAGCCCCGTTGTGGATAGCCAAGGCATGTAACAAATTACAGGGGCAATATACTTCCGGCCCGAGTTCGATCGCCCAGAAAGCGTCGGTAGCTTCCTATACCGGCGATCAGTCGTGTGTTGCAACGATGCGCGCTGCATTCCTGCGCCGTCGCGACCTGATTGTCAAACTCTTTAAGGAAATACCGGGTGTGAAATTAAATGTTCCCCAAGGCGCTTTTTATATCTTCCCCCAGATGGATGCCTATATCGGCAAGAGCGCTGAAGGCCGACTGATAACAAATGCAGCCGACTTGGCCATGTATCTGCTTGAAGTAGGCCATGTAGCTACTGTTGGCGGCGTGGCATTCGGCGCGCCGAACTGCATCCGCCTTTCGTATGCCGCCTCCGACGAGCATATCATCGAGGCAGTACGGCGCATAAAAGAAGCGCTTGCGAAGTTGAGTTGAGAGCTACAATCGGTCCCTCATACAAGGAATAGGGACGAAAGGCCTTCGACCTTTCGTCCCTATTCTCATTTATCCCCGGACGATTTCTTCTTTTTCTTTATCCCAATACATGGTACGTCCTTCGAGGTAGGCTCTCGTTCCCATGTGGGCTGTCATGGCTTCTTCGAAGGCGGCGTCTATGTTACAACTGGGTTTTTGACCGGTACGGATACATTCGAGCCACTCGCGCAGGTGCAGATAGGTTGTGTCGTATCGCTTTCCGTTTACATAAGCATACATTAATCCACGTTGCGCAAAATATAATTCGGTAGCCGAGCTGATAGCGTCGACATCGGTTTGCCCCGGCATATAACTCATAAAAGGCGTATCGGGCTTAATAACGCCTTCTTTTATCTGTTCTGCATAACGGGTCGACCGCGGGTCGATGTTTACAGTAAACGAGCTTGACAGTTCCAGCGAAGCATCATGCCCCATAAACACCTTTCCCCGACGACGTTGGCTTGCTAAAGTGGCGCTATATAACATCGTCAAATCGCGATCCGGAAACTCGAAGGTTGTTTGTAAAACATCGGGTACCGTTCGTCCGTCTTTAAAGAAATAGACGCCGCCCGATGAGGTGGCCGAATGTGGAATGCCAACATCCATGATCTGATTTACCGCATCATATTCATGCGTCAGCAGATCGCCGCTTAGCCCCGTACTATAGTCCCACCAGCAACGCCAGCGGAAGAAACGCGGCAAGTCGAACTGATCGCGTGGTTCGGGGCCGACATAGCGTGCCAAACCATTGGCAGTCATATAGTCCATATATTCTTTGATCCGGTCGGGATCGCCTTCAAACTGTTTCCAGTCAATGGTATCCGGATTGGCATTCTCATGAATTGTATACACCCAGGCGCCATTGGGATCGTTACGGTTGGTACATACTTCAATGAGCGACACATGGCCGAGGATGCCTTTGTCAATAACTTGTTTCGCCCGGATATAACTGTCGGTTTGACGTCCTTGATGTCCCAATTGGAAAGTCACGCCTGTCTGTTTGATCACATCTCGAAGCATGTATGTTTCGGGAACAGTCCAAGTCATGGGTTTTTCCAAATAAACATGTTTTCCTGCGCGTGCGGCATCCATCGCCATGGTCCCATGCCAGTGGTCGGGGGCCGCAATGATTACAGCATCGATATCGTTGGCGGCAATCAGGTCCTTATAGTAGCGATATCTTTTTGGTGGAGCGCCAAACTTGCCATCTGTTCCTTCCCGATGGATATTAGAGCCTGCCAGCACGCCTGCTTCCGCATAATTATCAAAAATATCACATACGCCATTAATCGTGATGTTCAGGCTTTCCTGCTCTATGTATTCCTGGTAACGCGTATCTTTGGAATTGTTTCGGGCGGCTTCTTTCACGGTATCAATCTGCGAAGGCTCGGCAAAACCGGCTGCTCTCAAAATTTGTTTTCCGCGAATGCCGAATCCGATAATTCCCAAACGAAGTGTTTTACTGTCCGGATTGGTCATTCCAACGGAAGAGGCAGGCATCGGGTCGAGTTTAAACGCATCACCCACATACCTTCTTTTCCGGTCATATTGTATCTTTTTATATGCTCCGTAAGTCACAGCGCCCAATATGGGAAAGGAGACAATTTTTTTAAGTGCGTCCCGTCTTCCGGATGATGCCGGTTGTTCAGGATTGTTTGTTTTCTCTTCTGACATGACATTTAAGATTTAAATTTATTTTTCAATTTTAAAAGGAGTCCGTCCAAACCGTAAATCTTCGATGTGGGGAAGACATACAACACAGCTAACGCCCCCAGTTCTACGAGATTCTTATCAACAAAAAGATAAGAACCCTCAAAGGGCAACATATATTCCACTCCGATAAAATGGGGGTGCGACAAACAATAAAGTCCCACCAGAACAATTCCCCCAAGGCTGGCAATCCGAGATAAGCATCCGGTGATCAAGCCAAGTCCGATAAGTAATAAACCCCATTCGTTCATAAGATCAATGACGGTCAAAAGGGTTTTGTTGTTTGCCATGAAGTGAAACCATGAGGCAAACCAGCCTTGTGAATCCATTAAGTATCCCATCGACGTCCAATTAGGTTTCAAAATTTTGGCCAATCCTTCATAAAGGAAGTGCCAACCGACCAGCATGCGCAACGCCACCAGCCAAAACATTTGCATTTTCGAGTATTTATTCATGTTATTACATATAGTAAAAAATTTTGTGCAAAGATAAATAATTGATATTAATCTGATAATTAATAAATATATTAAAATATCGAAAAAGGCAAAAAAATTTAATAAGATTCGATATTTTTCAGGTGTATTGTCATTCCGTTTGCAAATCAGGCATCAATAACGATTAAAAGGGCTTTATCAATTCTTCAAATACTAAATGATGCTTAGCGGCAAGCAATTTCTCGTAAATAGCGGTGAAGTTGTTGAATGACTGTAATGCCTGATTTTTCCGGCCTGAACGGTACAGTGCGTAACATTTAAGTTTGATAGCATCCTCGTCGATGTCGTCGTGTAACAGAATGGAATCGGCTATTTTCAACAGTAACAACAGATCAGTTTTTATCTCTTCGTTTTTACTGTATGTCAACAAACATTCTATCAACTGATTGGTGTAGTCCAACTGATAGGGTTCGAGCCATTCGGTCTGTTGGATTTTAGGTAAAAGAGTTCCTTTCAATGCTATATCTGCCAGTTCAACTACTAACTTTTTATTGAACCGGTTACTATTTTTCAAAGTTTTTATCAAAATCAACGCTCTTTCATAATCACAAAAAACCGTTTTATCGCATTGAATAGTCCAAAAACCTGCATGGTTCTCTAACCTGACTTCTGTAAAGGACTTCAAAATCGATCGGAGTTTAGTAGTGTAAACGTTACGGTTATTACGGGCGCTTTCGTCGTCTTTATCATACCACAAGGTTTTATTAATTTCTTGTGAACTGATCCCTCTCCCGTTTTTGAATGTTGTCATTAAGAGTAACAGGAACAATTGGGTAATGGTTGGAGTGAAATTTTTAGTAATATCAAAGCCCTTACTGTCTACAATACGAAAAGACCCTAACAGGTCAATGGATAACGGTTTCGTTTCATCAAACAGGTTGTCATATACTATAGGTTCTTCTTCGCTTTGAACAGGTTCATTAATGCTTGTTGTTCCGGGAACATCCTTAAACGAAAGTTTCTTTTTCCTTTGCCGATAAAAGTACATCGCGATAACACCTGCCAAACCTACCGGCAACAGCGTCAGTAATAGCCAAAAGTTCTCATGCGGCGACGGATACTGTGTGATTTCATCGGGACTCAACGGAGGAAAGGCCATGGAGTAAATATTGATTTCCGAACTGTTACCGCTAATATGCGATGTGACGGTAAATAATTCGGTACTGTCGGAGGTCTGGAACAAATCACAATACGAATCTATATCATTGAAAAAATACGGAATAGAATCGCCGACAATACGATACTCCGGCTTGTTAAGGTTGTATTCATGAAGCATGATGACCGAAGCATAGCGCATGTTGGGATATGCCAATGTGTAAAATGTCCCTTTACTTTGGTCTACTACCAATGAGTTGGAGTTCGTAAATTGTTCTTCAGGATTGGAAAGTTCCCAAATTTTTTTTACCGAAACCGCGTCGATATCTATTGAATACAAGTCGTAATAATTACGGGGGAATGCTTCCTGTTCGCCCGATTCACTGCCGAATCCCCCAAAATATAGTAATTGTCTATCTCCTAATCGTCCCATGCTACCCAGGTAGCGCGGCGGAATCGACGCCGACAGTTGAGCTGTCTCCCATATATTATTATTTACGAAGCATTTAAACAAAAGGCTGTTATATCTGTGAAATCCATAACCGCCAAATGTAACTAATAAACTGTCTTCTGCGATGAACAACCGGCTATGATGCAAAAATCGTTGTATAATCCCTGAATTATTATTGTTATCCCACCGGCAAGTAGAAAAATCGAAAGTAGACAGATTTTTACTTTCTAAATCATAGGATATCAACGCATGACGATTAGGGTCGTAAACAAGCAGATTCGACAAGTTGCAGTTAAAAGGATAACCGGCAAGCGCGTTTATGGTATCTACTTTATGCAGTTTTACATCGTAAATGTATATCACCTTGTCTTTGGCGAAAAAGAATTGTCCGTCTTCGCGGTTAAAAGCAATGTGGTAGTTTTGTCCGGTATAAACCATCGTCGCAATTTTACTCCACGTCACATGACTGTCGATTTCCCAAACCGGATTTAGTACGGTTGCTCTGTCTGAGATACATTCGTCGTACACGCAATCCGATGCGTGTTTGGCCAACTCCCAATATCGTATTAATCTCTGTTTTTCATCGAAAAAACGTATGTTTTTTACCGTCATGGGTGCGATATCGGTGGTGAAAAAATTACGGTGCATGTTTCCGCCGAAACAAAAACCGAACTTTTTCAGGTTTGCTGCCGGAAAGGTTACATCCTTTTTTATTCCGTTCAGTGAAAGTGAAAAGCTGTTGCCGGAAGGCTCGAAAACAAACAGGACTTTGATCCAGGAATTTTCAATGATATTGCCGATTTCTTCATTTTTATACTGTATCACTGTCCGATTTTTGACCACTAATAAAAAATTTGCCTCACCAGAGGTGATGTCGGCTAAGAAGTCCACATTGAGTGTGTCATTACAGATAATACGGAAAACATATCCGAAAGTATGCTTCTCATGTCTCAGTTTCATATCGAACTCCATCGAAAATCCCTCATTGAAAACTAATGATTTATTTGGGGTTAAATCGAGAGATGTTCGTTTGTCTTTGTCTACTTCAAATGACCGGAAATAAAGTCCTTGTTTTATCCTATCATTACTTTTTAAGGGTAATGAATACATTAGAAACAGCGCAAGAATGAAATAGAGACTGTTTGCCTTTAAAAATGAATTGAAGGCTCTCGAATCATTGTCTGTGCTAAAATTTCTCATGATATTCTAATTTTTGTCTCATTTTGACAGGGCAAAAATAGAAAACTTTTTGATAATCTCCAAATTTTTTTTCTCAAAAAATAGCTTTTTTCCTTTTGAGCGATAAACGCTTTTTCAATTACGAACGCTTTTTCAATTACGAATTACGAATTACGAATTACGAAACTACACCCATCAATTATCAATTACGAATTACGGGACTACACCCATCAATACCGCCGTTTTCTTATAAGAAAACACATCCCTGTAAAAGTTATTAAACCATTAATAATGAGCAGCTCAAACCCGAATTTGAAGCCATTAAACAGTTCTTGAGAAAAGATTTTCAGGACATAACAGATGATGGGAGCCAAGATAGCGATTACAGGAACTAATTTTTCGTATTTGGGATTGATTTTCCATTTAGTGAACAATCCGAAACCAAACATACCCAACAAGGGGCCATACGATAAAGCGGCAATATCGAAAATGGTCTTTATCAACGATTCATCGTGAAACGGTTTGAATGCGATGATGACGCAGAGGAAAAGCGATGCGCAGATGATATGGACGATTTTTCGCGTACCTGTCTTATGTTTTTCCGTCATTTTATCATTGGCAAAACCAAGGAAATCATAACAAATGACGGTAGTGAGCGCTGTTAGCGTTCCGTCTGCACTGGAATATCCGGCGGCCAATAATCCGATGATAAACAAAACCATGGTGACTTTCGACAAACTGAATGCAATTGCAGGAAAATACGAATCGGGGTTATCGGGCAACAAAAATCCGGTGTTTTTTGCATAATACAACAAAGCCGCTCCTAAGGTCAGGAACAGGAGATTAACTGCGATCAGCGACACACTAAGGACAAAGATATTTTTCTGTGCATCTTTCAACGTCCGGCAACTGAGATTTTTTTGAATCATGTCCTGATCCAGTCCGTTCAGGGCAATTGTCAGGAAAATGCCACTCAATATCTGCTTCCAGTAAAAATTGCCGGCTTTCCAGTTTGTCTCGATTAGTTGGGTATATCCTTCCGATGCAGATGATTTAAAAAAATTTAATACGGAAGTATCGATCTCACGGAAGATAAAAAAGATAGTCAACAGGGTGGCTATCAGCATGAAAGTAGTTTGCAAGGTATCTGTCCAGACAACGACCCGTATCCCGCCCCGCAGCGTATAGAGCAGTATGATAGTGATAAAGACTGCTGCCGGAACCCAGAAGGGGATTCCCATGGCCTTAAACACAAATTCATACAACACATACACGACTAAATACATTCGCAACGCAGAGCCTAAAAGGCGGGACACGAAAAAAAACAGAGACCCGGTTCGTTGTGTCCGAAACCCAAACCGTTGATTCAGATATACATAAATTGAAGTAAGATTCAGTTTATAATAGAGCGGCAGTAATAGGAGTGCAACAATCAGATAGCCGATCATATTTCCAAGAACAACGCCGAAATAGGTAAAAGCGCTGCTTGACACAAACCCCGGAACCGACATAAAAGTAACGCCCGATATCGTAGCTCCGATACCGCCATAAGCGACTACAAACCAAGGTGATTTCCGGTTTGCTCTGAAATACGCTTCATTGGAATGTTTCATGTTCCGGGTAGAAACCCTCGTCACAGCAAACAAAGCTACCGTATAAAGCGCAAAGCAAGTGATAATTAGGACGGACATATCTGATAAAAATAAAGATGCTTTCGGCAAAAGCCGAAAGCATCTTTATTTTATAAATACTTAATCTACGTTAAGGGTGACACGTTTAAAAGAGGTAACCGTCAAATCTTTATCTTGTTTTTTAAGATACTGATCAATATTTAACTGTGAGTCTTTAATAAACTCCTGAAGCAGTAGAGTACTGTCTTTATAGAATTTCTGAAGTGCGCCCTGTGCAATCTTGTCAATCATATTTTCGGGTTTGTCGGCTTGACGCGCTTTATCGCGTGCTATCTCCAACTCCGTATCGATGATTTTCTGTGATACTTCGGCAGGTGTTATTGACACAGGATTCATGGCGGCAACTTGCATCGCCACATCACGCGCTACCTGACGTTCGAGAGATTTATTAAAGGCTATAATCGTAGCGAGTTTGTTGCCGGGATGAATATACGACATGGTGGAGGCGCCGGTTACAAACTCATAGAACCCAAGCTCCATCTTTTCGCCGGTCACGCCGATGCGGTCTGTAATATGATTATCTACTGTGCGCCCATCGCTTAACGGTAATGTGCGAAATTCATCGGTTGAAGCCGGTTTGTTTGCCATTGCCAAATCAAGGAAACTTCGTGTCATGGCGATGAAGTCAGCATTTTTTGCCACAAAGTCTGTTTCACATTTTACAGCTACGATAGCGGCGAAATCACCGTTTTCTGCTGCTAACACACATCCTTCCGATGCGGTACGGTCGGAGCGTTTTGCGGCGATGGCCTGTCCTTTTTTACGGATGATTTCCATTGCTTTATCAAAGTCGTTCCCCGCTTCTTCTAATGCGTTTTTACAATCCATCATACCCGCTCCGCACATCTTGCGTAAGTGGGTTATGTCTGTTAATGTTACTGCCATAAAATAAATATTTAAGATTTAATATTTAAGATTTAAAAATATAGTTAGTCATTATCAATATCTTCCTCGTCAATGTCGTCAAATTCTTCTTTTGCTTCATTAACAGTTGTTTCCGTTCGTCTTGCACGGGATTTACGTTCGCGTCTTGAAGGTTGTGCTTCGGCATCACCTTCTTCTTTTATGCGTTCGACTTTACTTTCCATCACGGCTTCCTGAATGGCCTTGCATAAAGCGTTTAGAATCAGTTCTACCGATTTGGTGGCGTCATCGTTGGCCGGGATAACAAAATCGACATTAGAGGGATCGGAGTTGGTATCAACTAATCCGAAAACAGGTATCCCCAGCCGGTTTGCTTCGCGAACGGCAATATTTTCTTTCATGACGTCGACGATAAATAAGGCGCCGGGAAGGCGGTTCAGGTCGGCGATAGAGCCGAGATTCTTTTCAAGTTTGGCGCGTTGACGGGTGATCTGCAATTTCTCTCTTTTAGAAAGATTGTCAAATGTGCCGTCGTTTGCCATCTTGTCGATGGTCGACATTTTTTTTACGGCCTTACGGATAGTTGGAAAGTTAGTCAACATGCCACCCGGCCAGCGTTCTATCACATAAGGCATTCCAACAGATGTTGCCGCATCGGCAACGATTTGTTTGGCCTGTTTTTTAGTCGCTACAAAAAGAATCCTGCGTCCCGCTTTGACGAGATTTTTCAATGCCTCGGCGGCTTCATCAATTTTTACGACTGTCTTATTCAAATCAATGATATGAATACCATTGCGCTCCATAAATATATAAGGAGCCATGGCAGGGTTCCATTTGCTTTTCAAGTGGCCGAAATGGACGCCTGCTTCCAATAACTGTTCAAAACTTACTCTTGACATTTTTTTTTATTAAATCGTTTACTTTCTTTTTTGTTAAATACCAATCGTCCGGTAGATTTACGACATGTCATCATGCGGAAAAAAATCCGGACAATTTAGATACTAAACGTTTTCTTATCCACGAATTACGCCTCATTCGTAATTGCTTCCCTACGGAAAGCGACACATTATTTGATTTTTAACACGATGGAACGTTCGTAATTCGTAATTCGTAATTGAATTCTACCGTTTACTAAATTGAAACCGTTTACGCGCTTTGGGTCTGCCCGGCTTTTTACGTTCTACAGCGCGGGGATCGCGTGTGGTGAAACCTTCGGCTTTCAATGCCGGTTTCACTTCGGGATGCATTTTTATCAATGCACGGGTTATCGCTAAACGAGTCGCTTCAGATTGCCCCTTGAAACCACCGCCAAACAGGTTAACCTGAATATCAAATTGTTCTGTTGCGTTCAAGGTGGTCAACGGTTGCTTTACAACATACTGCAGGAGGGAGGATGGGAAATAATTGTCTAAATCGCGCCGGTTGATAATAATCTTACCGTTGCCTTCTTTTAAATATACACGGGCTACTGCCGCTTTTCGTCGTCCTATTGCATTTACAACTTCCATACTGATTATTTGAGTGTATTTATATCGATTATTTTAGGCTGTTGCGCCTCATGCTTATGTTCGCCGCCTCCGTAGACGTAAAGGTTACCGAGTACTTTGGCGCCTAATTTATTTTTTGGCAACATACCCTTCACTACTTTACGAACTAAGCGGTCTTCTCCTTTTGCCTGTAATTCGGCTGGGGTAGTCTGTTTTTGTCCTCCCGGATAGCCCGAATGAGAAAAATAAATACGGTCGTTCCACTTCTTTCCCGTCAAAACGACTTTGTCTGCATTGATAATAATCACATTATCACCACAATCAACGTGTGGAGTGAAGTTCGGTTTGTATTTACCGCGCAAAAGTTTCGCTACTTTCGACCCCATGCGCCCCAAGCGTTGACCCGTTGCATCGACCACAAGCCATTCCTTATTTACTGTCGCTCTGTTTGCCGAAACGGTCTTATAACTTAAAGTATCCACTGCTAATCTCTTATTTAATTAGTTAATTAATAATTGTTTAAGTCGCCTTCCTGTTCGGTTGCATTACGGGCATGTTGATACAACTTGCAGAAAACGGCCTGCAAAGGTACGGTTATTTGTTAGTAAAAACAAAAAAAAAAGATTTTTTCAAGAATTTTTTTTTCTTAGAAGCCATTGTACCGTCATTGCCTGCGAAGCAATCCGGAATTCAGGTTACAATTTCCATCGCTACCTCGCAATTTTTATTGTGAAATGCAATGCCGTATTTGTATATCCGCTGATAGCCTTCCTTCTTCAAATTGTATGTATACGACTTTTCTTCGATCTGTTTCAGGCCTTTTTGGGCGTCTTCGGTTAAGTCTTTGCTTTCTTCGCTTTGGTGTTTGAACTCTATCACTACTGCATATTTTTCTTTGTCGTTGGGTTTGATCATACAATCCGACCGTCCTTTTCCCGATTCGGGGTTTGAATAAACCAAATAATCACTTGAAACGCC
>JGI24702J35022_10000356_pt1 | contig 27124 bp, 28 predicted proteins | sample TergutTh196P4_FD_35022 | JGI IMG/M metagenome (IMG submission 35022)
CGTCAACTTACTGATGCGCTTCTACGAACTGAACGGCGGGACGATAGCGATAGACGGCGTCCCGATAAACGAAGTTCCGAGAGAGAACATCCACGAACAGTTCTGCATGGTGCTGCAGGACACGTGGTTATTTGAGGGGACGATAAAAGAGAATATCGCATATTCGAAAGAGGACGTGACCGACGAGGAAGTGGAGAACGCATGCAAAATGGTGGGACTGCATCATTTCATACAAACGTTACCGGATGGTTACGATACCGTGCTGAACGACAGGGCGAGCTTATCGGAAGGGCAGAAGCAGCTGCTGACGATAGCGAGGGCAATAGTAAAGGATTCGCCTCTCCTGATATTGGACGAAGCTACAAGTTCAGTGGACACGCGCACCGAGCGCATGGTGCAGGAGGCGATGGATGCGCTCACGCAGGGACGCACATCATTCATAATAGCGCACAGGCTGTCAACGATCAGGAACGCTGACATCATACTGGTGATGAAAGATGGCGACATAACGGAGAGCGGCAGTCACGAGGAGCTTCTGGCAAAGAACGGCTTTTACGCGGAACTTTACAACAGTCAGTTCGAGACCGCGTGACGGCGTGTCATGTCACGGCTGTTTCTTTGCCGCTTTCTTGTCCGTTCTTCCCATTATCGAGTTTATCGCCAGCTCCGAGATGTCCATAGAGTACTCACATATTCTTCGTAAACTTCCGGTCATCATATTGATCGATAATGCGACGTCATATTCTTTGCCGACCGCATGCTTGTTGAGGGCTTTGACATTCTCGCTCAGCGCGTTGCACTCGTTCACGCAGTCGTTCGCCACTATCGGATCGTTACTGCCGGCCGTCGCCAGCGATTTTACGAATATCGAGATCACGGCGTCGCATAATTTTGACGCCTCGTCCCTAACGTTCGCAAACGCGCCGTCCGACATGACATTGCGCGAATTATTCGAGATAACAACGGTGTGATCGCCGATGCGTTCAATGAACCTGCTTATCGTGTAGTTCGTGGTTATCTCGGCGTGGTCCATTCCAACTTTTTTTTGCAGTCCGATGTCACGCTGGAACATGTTCGTCTGCCGCGTTATCAGCCAGCTCAGACGGTCCACGTCACCATCCCTGGAGACGATGTCGTTGATGAACGATGCGTCGCCGTTCTTCAACGCGGTGGACACGTCCGTCAACATATTTCTTACGAGGACGCGCATCCTCTCGAGGCTTTTGCCCATCTTCATCTCCGACGGGTCGACGAGGTCCTTCAGCAATATCCTGTTGTCATACTCTTCGATTATCTCCAGGCCTATCGCCATTTGTGTCATTTTTCCGACAACGTCCAGTACCGTATTACTGAGCCTTGATGATGAGACCGCTTCGATAAGACCGAACCCGGACATGTAAGCGCCGACGAACATCCTGAATATAAGGTCGGGATCGGTCATGCCGGTGACATCTATTATTTTCGTGACGTACGTGGACGATGTGTCCGTGTCCGCGGTCGTTATCACAATGCTGCCGTCCTGCTGCGGCGTAAGCCGCAGAGGGTCGTTCTTTTTGAGGCCGACCGATTCGGCCCATTCCTTCGGCAGCGTCACAATGAATGACGAGCCGCCGGTCACCTGCACGCGCCTTATGTCCATAAATGCCGTTAACTCGGGAACGGTTAAATAATTATCTATAAAAATGTGATAAATATATATTCCATATATAAAATATTGACAAAATTGATATAATCTATGCGGTCTGTAGCATGAACGTGGCCAAGTCCCATGACAATTTACTGATGCTGGCCGCGGTCGCGGTAACAGCGCTGATATGCATCTCCGGGATGTACCTGATGCTGAGCAGCGGCGGTCATGATCAGGATGTCCGCGTCACTGTGCCGTCGGACATCAGCTCTGAGCTGACAGCGGTGTTCAAAGATTTTGAAACGTATGCCAGCGTGAATCTTATAGTATCAGATTCAGACGATCCGTCATTCGGCGAACACGCCGATGTTGTCATAACGAATGGCGGGCCGATCGCGGAAGAGGGCGTAGAGAGCATCGGGGTGACAATATCTGACGTTACGGTGTACATAAATTTCAGGTCCGGAACGTCCGGGACCGCAGGTGCTTTCATCAACTGGCTGGCGTCGCAGGGCACACCCGGAACGTCGGAAAAAGCAGATATATATTTTTAAAGTTCAGTATATATAGTACTTTATTTAAATCGCTGTAATATATTCAATGATGTATATTATATAGAGTACTTTTATAGATGATGCCAAGATAGTATCTTACGGTGTCGTCTTGAAGAGATGGGTCAAGATATCAGCCGCTGTCATTCTCACAGCAATGATATGCGTTCCCGTTATGGCCACCGTTATGGGCAGCGGTTCAGTATCGCTGAACGTGGCCGGTTCAACGACCGTGCAGCCGCTGATGGTCGAGCTGCAGAAAGAATTTGAAAAATTCGCGGACGTTGAGATGAACGTCACCGGCGGAGGCTCAGGAACGGGCATAAGCGCAACGCTGAACGGTGTTGCCGATATAGGAATGTTATCGCGCGATCTGAAGGAAAGCGAGAAGAACGGGTTAACGGCGCACGTGATAGCGAAGGACGCCGTTGTCATCATAATCAACGCGTCAGCCAACATAGGGAGCGATCCGGACATCCCGCTGGAGGACCTCGCGAAGATATACAGCGGCGAATATACCAAATGGAATGACGGGACGCTCGGCGGAAGCGATCAGAGCATCGCCGTCATAGCAAGGGAGGAGGGCTCAGGAACAAGGGACTGCTTTGAGACGGCGCTTAAGAAAGCGGACCCCTCGTTCAATATGAAGGAAAAGGGTGTCAACTCAGTGAACTCGACGGGCGCCGTCCTTTTAGCGGTCAACGATACGCCCGGAGCGATCGGTTATATCAACATGAACGTCTCGGACGGGATAATGGGCAATACCCAAACGGTGAAGGTGGACGGCGAGGAGGCTACCAAGATGACAGTGCTGAGCGGCGATTATCACATATCGCGCGATCTGCTGCTGGTGACGAAAGGAGACGTGACGGACGGAATGCCGATATTCTTCATAGACTGGGTGTTAAGCAGGGACGGTCAGGACATCGTTGAAAATGCGGGATTCGTGCGGATAGACGGGAGATGACCATTTGAGCGACGGCAGCAGCATAGGGAAGATGAAAAAATTTCACCATGACAACGTGATGAAATATGTTCTCATGGCCATCGCCTCCGTCACCGTCGTAATAATCTTCTTCATAATTCTGTTCATTCTGATCAACGGCGCCGGAGCGATCGGCGACATAGGGATAATAAAGTTCCTGACCGGCCTTGAATGGAGACCGAGCGCGGGATCGTACGGCGCGGTGCCGCTGATCACCGGCACCGTGATGGTAACGCTCGGCGCGATACTCTTCGCGCTGCCGCTGGGACTCGGATCTGCGATCTTTATTTCGGAGGTAGCGCCGAAACGATTGAGGAACATTCTTAAACCGATATGCGAAGTGTTCGCGGGGATACCGTCGGTGGTGTACGGCTTCTTCGGTCTTATCGTTCTTGTTCCCATGCTAAGGGGTCTGTTCCCCGATCATCTTTTATTCGGCACGTCATGGCTTGCGGGCTCCATAGTGCTGGGCATAATGGCATTGCCGACGATCGTCTCGGTGTCGGAGGATGCGATGCGCGCCGTTCCGCGGTCGTACAGGGAGGCGTCAATGGCAATGGGCGCCACCAGATGGGAGACGACGCGCCGCGTGGTGGTGCCGGCGGCGATATCCGGCATCGCGGCGGCGACGATACTCGGGATCGGACGCGCCATCGGAGAAACGATGGCGGTGATGATGGTCACCGGCAACTCGCCGATAATACCGGCACCGCTGTGGAACTTCTTCGAAATGTTAAGAACAATAACGGCGACGCTGGCGCTGGAGATGCCTGACGTGGTATCAGGAAGCACGCATTACTCGGCGCTGTTCCTTCTGGCGCTTATACTAATGTTAATGGTGCTTGCGATCAATTACGCGGCAAAGGTCATAATAAGAAGGTCAAGAAGGAAGTTCGGGGATTCCGCGCAGCCGCTGACGCCGTCGCGTTCATATCTGGCCCCGCTGTACAACGCCCCGTCCGCCCTGCAGATGCTGTTCATCTTATGTGCCTTCGTATCAATAACGATATTGTCGCTGCTGTTCGTGGACATGTCCGCGTCCCTGATACTGGCGTCGGTCATAACCGTAGGTCTCATGCTGTTCATGGCCGTAGGGTCGCTCAGGTCAAGCAAATACCGGCAGTACAAGGAGGGGCTGCCGGAAGAGACACGCTATAAAATATCAAAGAACTCGTCACGCATGCTGAGGTCGGCGACGCTGACGGGCGTTTTCATATTCGTATGGATGATAGCGTCGCTTTTCACCGATGCGTTCATTTCCGCCGCGGTAGCGTTCGTCGTGATCGTGGCGATAGTTGCATCCGCGCCGGCAGCGAGGAGGATGTCCGCAGGATGGAAGGAGAAGATCGCGCACTCATCGCTGACCGTCGTCGTCGCCATCGTAGTCATCATACTGATAGCGCTGGTATACGATATCGTATCGAAAGGTCTGCCCGCTCTGTCGCTGGACTTCCTGTTCGGGTATCCCGAGGACGGCGGAACGGGAGGCGGGATATTCCCGGCGATAGTCGGTACCGTTCAGCTGATGATAGGAACGATGATGATCGCCTTCCCGCTGGGGATAATATCTGGCATCTATTTGTCAGAATATGCGAAGAACACGAGATCCACAAGAATAATACGCGAGGCGATAGACATCCTCAACGGAACGCCGTCCGTCGTCTTCGGGCTGTTCGGGATGGCCGCCCTTGTGATATATCTGGGAACGGGATACGCGCTGATCGCCGGTTGTATAACCCTGGCGTTCATGGTGCTCCCCGTGATCATACGCACCACGGAGGAAGCGGTGATCGCCGTTCCCAAGGAACTTCGCGAAGCGTCGCTGGCCATGGGCGCCAGCAAGTGGGAGACTACGATGAAAGTCGTCATACCGGCGGCGTTCGGAGGTGTTGTCACAGGATTGATATTAAGCCTCGGGCGCGCGGCGGGAGAAACGGCACCGATAATGTTCACCGCAGCGGTGGTGTTCAGATCAAGTATCTCATTATCGCTGCTGGACCCGGTTATGGCATTGCCGTACCATTTATATTTCCTGGCGTCCGAGGTCCCGGGGTCGTCGGTGATGCAGTATGGTACCGCGTTGGTGCTTCTGCTGATGGTGCTGTTCATGTTCGCTATGGCGTCAGTGGTCAGATACAAGTACAATAAGAACATAAAGTGGTGATAAGATGACAGACACGAACGTTATGGACATTGAGGGATTCAACCTCTGGTACGGCGACAAGCAGGCGCTCTTCGACGTGGCCATGAACGTCCGGAAGAATAAGATAACCGCGCTGATCGGACCGTCCGGGTGCGGAAAGTCAACGTTACTGAGATGCATGAACAGGATGAACGACATCGTTGACGGATGCAGGGTTCAGGGAAAGATGACATATCACGGCCAGGACATATACGAGAGAGGGACGGATGTGATGGCGCTGAGAAAACGAATAGGCATGATATTCCAGAAACCGAACCCCTTCCCGATGTCCGTCCGCGATAACATCACATACGGGCCGAAGATACACGGAATAACGAAGCAGAGCGAACTGGACGAGATCGTTGAACGTTCGTTAAAGCAGGCGGTGCTGTGGGATGAGGTGCACGACCGTCTTGATCAGTCTGCATTATCATTATCGGGAGGGCAGCAGCAGAGGCTGTGCATCGCACGTACGTTATCAATAAATCCCGAAGTTATCTTAATGGATGAGCCGACGTCCGCGCTCGATCCGATAGCTACGGCGAAGATAGAGGACCTTGCCGTAGAATTAGAGAAAGATTATACCGTTGTTATCGTTACGCATAACATGCAGCAGGCCGCCCGCATAAGCGATTATACGGGATTCATGTACATCGGAAGGATGATAGAGTTCGACCGCACGGAAAGGATATTCAGCAAGCCCTCCGACGAGCTGACGGAAAGGTACATAACGGGGAGGTTCGGGTGATACGATGAAAAGACTGGCAGCGGACATGAAAGAAATGACGTCGTCCATCACAGAGATGGGGGAACTCGTGGCTGATATGCTCGAACGGTCCGTCAACTCGCTTGTCAATTCGGACATCCAGTCGGCGGAAGGCGTCATAAAGGATTATGACCGTGTTGCGCATCTTGAGGCGCTGATAGAGGACGAAGCGCTGAGAATTTTGATATTATATCAGCCGATGGCCTCTGATATGAGGTTCACGGCGACCGCGCTGAAGCTGATAACGTATCTCGAACGTATAGGAAAATACAGCAAGAATATCGCAAAAGCTGCTGTTTACTTAAGAGAAAGACCGACGACGTACCGTATGATAGACGTGTACGCGATGTGCGACGTCGCCGTCGAGATGGTGCGCGGCGTGATAAGCGCGTTCGAGAACAGGAACATCAAAGATCTCGAAAGATATGCGGAGATGGATGATAAATTGGATCACTACCGCATCAGCGTCATTGAGGATAACGTAAAACATATGAGAATAGACCCGACGTCGATAGAGGCGTACACTTATTACATATCGGTTGCGAAATATCTGGAGCGGGTCGGCGACAACGCATGCAAGATAGCTGAGAAAGTGATATACATGGTATCGGGAAAGCGCATAGAGATAGACAGCGCGGTGCGCGGACTGTGATCTCCGGCATGCAGCGGAACATACATCGCGGTACGAGGCCTATGATACCTTCTTCGCCAGTTCCTTTACCTTCCTTATGACGTTCTCAAGCGCAGTGAGGTCGCACGTCCTCTCATCATGCCTAAGCCGCAGCTGATCCGCGAATTCTTTCGATCTTGCGAGATAATCGCACTCGCAGTTCTTCTCGACGCCGGTGTCAATGTACAGGCATCTTTCGTATGATTCAAAAAGCATGTCCGCGAATATCATCGGGTCCATCCCTTCAACGGAGTCGAGGTGCATCTCCTTGATGAGGCCGTCCATCCCCTCGCGCGCCCATCCGGGCGTCGAGAACCAGGTGCCCGTGCATATTTTTTTCTCGCGGGTGTACTCTTTCGAACCGAGCAGAACGCATATGCAGTCGTCCCCGTCAAGCATAACTGTCGGAACATCAACAGCGTCAACAAAACCGCCGAGGGACTGGCATACCGCATATCCGAGAAGAACGGCATCCACCTTTCCTTTCAGGGCGTTAACCTTTTCCAGCAATTTCTCACGCATATCGTCAGGGTACGCATGCAGCGCGAATTCAACATACTCCTTGTGAACGAAGTCGGGATCGTCCTTTATCAGGTGTTCGAACTCAGGTTCAAGTATATCGCATGCAATAAGACCGATCCTCATGATATGCCCAACCGAGGACGACGTACAAATATGTTGGCTTATCATCGTTCAGGATGTACGAATCTGATTTATAGAGAATCGAAGATATGATGGCATGGCAGCGTCCGAGATGATGGGTTATGCGAAATGGTGGTTAAAGTCAATTTTCGGAAGCAAGGCGCCGCTTGTGAGCACGATCATCACGCATTACGGATGCAACCTCAGGTGCAGGCACTGCAGCATACACAGTAACGGAGCGGAACTTCCCGGAAAGAATAAGCTGAGTTATGAGGAGATAGCCGATGAACTAACGGTCCAATTCAAAAAAGGTGCCAGGATAGCTTACTTCGAAGGCGGTGAGACAACTCTGTGGAACGATGGCGAAAGAGATCTCGGCGATCTGATAAAAGCCGCCAAGGACATCGGCTACAGCAACGTCGGATATACGACGAACGGTACGAACGGATTCTTCACGGGGTCCGATGTGATCGCCGTGAGCATCGACGGCCCGAGGGAGACGCACGATATGATAAGAGGGGAAGGCGTTTTCGATAATCTTATGGAGAACATCGCTAACACAGATTTTACAGGATCGATATATGTGAACACGGTACTCCAGAAAGATAACATCGATCATATAGAGGATACAGTCAAACTTGTCGCCGGCAACGAGAAACTCTCGGGCGTGATATTCAATTTCATAACACCGCCGCCGTTCGATCTGGCGTTGACACAGGAAGAGAAGAGGAAGGCAATAGAAAAGATCAGGGAACTTAAGAAAGAAGGATATCCGATACTTAATTCGAAGAAAGGCCTTGAGCTTCTCGCGGAGGAGGACTGGAGCAAAAAGTGCCCGTATCACGTGACGGTGTTCCTTTTGCCTGACGGTTCGCACCACAACGGCTGTCCGATGCATGATACGCCGTCATGCGAACAATGCGGTTTCGCTGCAGTTCGCGAATACTATCTGATAAAGAAAGGAAGCCTTTCAACAATAAACGAGATGTCATCGATATTCGCCATGTCAAAGAAGCGATGATACCGTCGTAAAGCGGGGCAGAACAGGCGCATAATGCGTTGCCGTCAGACCGCCGTCAATTGTATCAATGACCATATCGCTGATTATATCGCTAATTATATCGCTAATTATATCGCTAATTATATCGCTAATTATATCGCTAATTTATTTATACGAGGATCATTTAGAGTAAAAGGACATAAAAAGGAGGATCCGATCCGTGAGCAGACCGCCGTTCGAGATAACCGACAGGATCATTAACTTATTGGCAGAGGTAGTGAATAAACTCGGCGGATTGGATGTCACTGTAAATAAAAAAATGGATCTGCTTCTGAGAAAGGCCAGCATGGTCAAGACGGTCAATTCTTCATGTGCGATAGAAGCGAATACGCTGACGGAACGGCAGGTGGACGCGATAATCAACGGAAAACGTGTGATAGCGCCGCCGAACGAGATAATTGAGATAAGGAACGCATATGATGCCTACATGGCAGCGGACGGATACGATCCGTACAGAACGGCATCGTTCCTGAAAGCGCACGGCATCCTGATGAGACAGCTGCAGCAGGATGCCGGCAGATACAGAGCGGCGGACGTTGCCGTGTACAATGACGGGAATATTGTTCACATAGGCGCAAGACCTCAGTTCATATCCGGTCTCATGGACGACCTTTTCAAATGGGCCGGGACATCCGAACTGAACCCGATCATAAAGGCGTGTGTTGTTCACTATGAGATCGAGACCATACATCCGTTCTCCGACGGGAACGGAAGGATCGGCAGGTTATGGCAATACGTTATACTATGCGGATACAACAGACTTTTTGAAATGATGCCCATCGAGACGCTCGTGCATGCGAACCAGCAGAGATATTATGATTCCATTGAACGATCCAGAAAGGAGAACAGTTCAACCGCATTCATTGAGTTCATGCTGGAAATGATATTGGGAACGATAGATGCATTCGGCAGCAACGGCAGCATACTGCACAGAATAAAGAACGAATATCTGCAGAACCTGACCAAGAATGAGAAAGTGATGCTGAATATCATCATAAACAGCTTCGGTACGGACGAGACGATAACCGCAGGACGCGTATGTGAAAAGACGGACAAGGCGGATCCCACTGTAAGGAACTATCTGAGAAAGTTCACGGACGAGAGCATACTCATCGCCTCCGGCGACAACAAAGGAAGAAAGTATCTTCTGAACAAGGACATCTTCTCATAGCGTCAGAATAGCGGTCCGATATCAAAGAAAAGTTTGATACTGACGGACACGATAAAAAGTATCTCTGTCAGGAAGGCGGTGCCGAAGAAGAACGGAGGGCACCTCATCCTCCAGTTATCATCCTTGAGTGACATTATCTTCCACGCCTTCATCATGAACGGCAGCGTAAGGAACAGTAACGCGTACACAGGATCGAAGAGGAACATCACCGCGCACATGACGTACGCGAAGACGATGAATATCTTCGCGGTCTTAACGGCACCGTCAAGACCGAATCTGACGGCGACGCTCTTCTCGCCGCGCTCTATGTGCGCCTCCTGTCCCGACATTGAATCCGTAAGCCGCATCAGTCCCACCAGCGTTCCGATGATCAGCGCGAGAACGAATATCTCTCTGTCGAACGTTCCCAATGCAAATTCAAACATTGACGACGCGTCAACGGTCGCCACGTAGAATGAGCAGAAGACAAGCATGAAGAACGATAACGCAACATCGATCTCGCCGAGACCGCGCGCACCGAGGTCGAGCGGCGGCGCCGTGTAAAAGTACGAAAGGAAGAACCCGGCGGCTCCGAATATGATAACAATAAGGCCGCCGTGCATCACGATCGGTATCGCCAGCAATACCGATACGATAACAAGGAAGAGCATTATCATCTTTCCCTGGCGGTCCGTCACAAGACCATCGTCAAAAGGATTGCCTTCCCAGTATATCTTCTTCAGAAGTTCCGAGTCCATTGCTTTTCCGAGTTCCTCTTTCTCCAGGAAACGTATCTTGTCGACGCCCGATCTGTGATCAAAATAATCGTTCGAGAAATTGACGAACACCGCCAGCAGGAGAACGACCAGAGGCATCAATATCACGATGTGCAGCGGCGGCTCGTAGAAAAGGTACGCGAACAGCGATCCGCAGAGGGATGCCATAAAGAAAGGGAGCGTGTACGAAAAGCGAAATATCAGATTCACGCGTCTTATGAGAGAGACATTCCCGCTGCTCATGATTTCCGCATACTCCGTTCACTATATATTGGTTGACGTCCGCCGTTATAAGAACAGCGAGCGCTGTCCCGCGAAGCCGGCAAGCCTTTCCTCCGGCGCCGGAGCGGATATCTCGTGCGTCACGTACTCAGGTCTCAGTATACTGACGATGTCGGTGCACATGCCGCTGGTGAACGGCCTGTGCTGATCTATCCTGCACACATGCTCGTACGCCTTTCTTATCATATCGTTATCGTTAGTAATCTCGAATTTTGCGGGATGGCGCACACACTCGTCGCGGTAATCTGCGGACAAACTCATGTGAAGGTGCATCACATCGATCTTATCTTTCATGTCCCGAGGATATTTCTTCACTATGCTGACGATGTCCTTTATGCTCTCCTCCTCGTGCCTGCAGTTCCCCAAACGATTCATAAGGTGGCCCGTGTCGAGGCACAGGCACCAGTTATCAAAATTCAGGGAATCGCTGAGCATCCTGAATCCCGAGTCATCGGTCATCGTCAGACCGGGCCACCAGAGATTTTCCAATGCTATTTTGAAAGGCGGTTCTCCGCCTGGAAAGTGTCTCACGGCTTCGTTAAGAAGCTCCGCGACCGCCTTCACAATATCTTCGTTACGGTCTCTGTGCGTGAATCCCATCACTTCGTCCATCCTCGCGTTCGACGCATGAAAAACACCGTACGCCGGCGAGAGAGGGGAGGCATGGACGATCGCGTCCTTTACCGCAATTGCCATATCACCGCGGTTCCGTCCGTATGACCTGTATCTTATGTTATCGTCGCTCACCATATCTATGTAACCGGTATCGCCGTCCCATACCGAGTACCAGTCCGTCGCGTACGGGAGATGAACGCCTTTGGCGTTGCCTCTGAACGCGGTGTCCGGGCTGAAATATCCTGTCAGCAGCTCAATGCCGTCGGCGCCCGCGTCATATATTCTGCGTATAGCTTCCTGCGTCCCGCCGTAGCCGTCGAGATCGAACTGATACGCGGATATGCTGAAAAGATGTTCCATGTCACGTCCAATGCGGAAAAAGGATAAGATGTTTTTGTCAGAACAGTTCGAACGCCGCCGCCAGTGCCGCGTTCACCGCAGAATGAATATCATCGGCACCGCCGACGATAATGACATCATCGGCGCCCAGCCCCGCGCTCTTTCTGATGCGCTCGGCGATCTCCGGTCTTTCCTTGTCAAGCTCCCAGTCGGGCGGCATTATCAATTTTCCGTCGCGTAATAATATCGTGGTGCACCCGGCTGCGCCGGCACGGATGCCGGCGTCGCGCTGCTGCATCCCGTTCTCTATCTTCGACGAGACGCCTGATACCTTCACCGCCTGCTGATACTTACCGAGAACGACATCCCCGACGCTGAGGTCGAGTATCCTCACCGGAAGCTCGTTGAGGAAGCCGATGCCCGTTTTCGTTATTGTGATGCCCGTCTGTTTGACGGATATCATCTCCCATTCTTTCAGCGTGTCCAGTATACGGCGCATGCTTCCTTCGCCGACGCCCACAAGATCCGCCAGCGCTTTGCGGCCTATGCGTTTTCCTTCGGCCAAAAGATGCAGCGCCCAATATACATTGGTGTCGCCGAACCTGAACATAGGACCATACTGGGGCATATCGATTATCTTCACGTCAGAACGTCCTCACTTTTCCTTCTATTATCATTTCCGTTATCTTATCGACGTTGTCAAGCCAGCCGTCGACTATCGCTTCCGCGTCGCGTTTCCATCTCATCAGATGTGACTGGTCCTTCGTAACAAGCTGCACGTTCGCGGTCAGCGGGTGCGTCACCGGCTTTCCTATCTGCGACAGTAATCTTACACGAACTTCAACGTCATCGGATACTTTTTCGGCAACGTCCTCGGCGATAAGTCTTGACATTATGTTGTATATCTTTCCGATATGGGTTATCGGATTCTTTCCGGACGTCGCTTCCATGCTCATCGGCCTGTACGGCGTTATCAGGCCGTTGGCGCGGTTCCCTCTGCCTACCGAACCGTCATCGCCCATCTCCTGGGAGAGACCTGTGCACGTCAGATAGAACACTTTTTTCTTTATGTTGTCGCCGGTGTTCACGTCGAGTTTTAACTTAAGGTCATCTTTCACGATCTTGAGGGCATTATCGTATACGCGCTCTTTCAGTTCCTGCACCGCCGATATGTAATGATCAGCGTCGTCAATGTACTTGTCGACCATGGCGCAGGCGACCGTTAACGTAAGGTTCTTGTTGATCCTTGAGGCCATCACTTTTACATCCTGTCCGGTGCCTTTGATCATCTTCTTCAATTTTCCGTTGATGAACTCCTCGGTCTCGAGGACAACGCGGTCGGTGAGGCTGTACGGTGCGTAGCCAACGCCAAATGACGTATCGTTGGCAAGGAACTTCGACGTTTGGTAAACGCCCCTGAGATCATCGGAGCCCTGCCCTATCCTCGCATCGAGTATCACTTCGGAATCAGCGTCAAGGTTCGGGAACGTCTTTCTCATGTATTCGCGCGCTGCCTTGAGCGCGGTCGGTTTGCACGGCAGGTCACGATCTTTAAGATGAGTGGTCGCACGTCCTACCAGAAGTATGTAAGACGGGTCGACGATGCATCCGCCGCCGAACTTCGGGCTTGACTGACCGGCGGCTATCTGCGTCTCGTCGGTGTTGTGGTGCAATACCGTTCCGACCTCTTTCTTATACATTTTGCAAAGCGCTCTGCTCACTTCCTCGGCCAGCGCATCGGCGACGCTGTCAGGATGTCCGATGCCCTTTCTCTCGACGAGCTCCACTTTTCCTAAGGGAACGGGCGTTTCTTTGACGCCTTCCACATAAATGTTCTTAGCCATTGTTATCTTTCTCCGTTATAATTGTCAGTATTATCATGTGATTATTTCGCAATAGATAAATTGCACTGATGTAAATATTCATATACGAATATATTGATACGAAAATATGAAGTTCCCTCCCGCGTCCGATATTCGGAAGGTAAGGAAAGGACTGGACGTCACGCAGGCGCAGCTCGCCTCCGCGTCCGGTATAAGCCAAAGCACGATAGCAAAGATAGAGCGCAACAGCATATCCGCCAGTTATGCCACCATTGTGAAATTATTCGAAACGCTGGAGGAGCTGCGCAACACAAATGAAAAGAATCTTTCGGCGGCGGACGTGGCGTCAAAAGGTGTCGTCACCGTCCAGTGCACCGATAAGGTGAGAGTTGCGTCCGATCTTATGAAAACTACCGGCTTCTCGCAGCTGCCGGTGCTCAGAGGCGACATACCCGTGGGAAGCATATCCGAAAGAAGTATCTTTGAACTGGTACGTCAGGGGAAGACGATGGACGAGCTTGTGGAAACGAATATAGCGAGAGTCATGGAAGAATCTTTTCCCGTAGTTACGGAGAACACGCCGATGACCACGATAACGTCAATGATGAGCAACTGCAATGCCGTTCTCGTTGCAAGAAAGGGAAAGATAGTCGGTCTGATAACGAATGCGGATATGCTGAAGATGATATGATCATTTTACCGTGAACATTAACATATCTTTTGCGAGAACGGTATTGGGAAATATCCCGCGGCATTCTTTTTCTATAACGCCGAGGTCATCATAACGGTTGCTCATGTGCGTCACGATGAGAACGGAAACGTCCGCATCCCTGGCGGCCGACGCGGCGTCGTGAGATGTGGAATGCATATGTTCCCTCGCCAGTTCCGAATCTGCGAAGGAATATGTGGCCTCGTGTATCAGCACGTCCGCGCCCTTTGCCATCTCCGTCAGACGGTGACACTTCGAAGTGTCACCCGAATACACTATCTTTCGCCCGCGCCTCGGCGGCCCGATGACGTCGCCCGGTCTTACATTATTAACGGTCTCACCGTTCTGCAGTCTTGAGAAATCGGGGCCCGGTGTAAGACCGAGCGATATTGCTTTCGCTCTGTCGAACCTGCCGCGGCGCTCGTTCTCCTCGAACGCGAATCCCAACGCATCTATGCCGTGCGAGACGGCGAACGCTCTGACAACAAAATCTTTGAACACAAAAGTGTCGCCGTCCGCCGCTTCGATGATGTCCGTTTTATAGTCAATCTCGCCGTTGCACGCTCTTGTTAGGCAGTTAACGGAATCTCTGAATCCGGCGGGGCCCACCAAAAGTATGTCGTCCTTGCGCCCGGACATGCTCATTGTCTGCAGAAGCCCGGGAAGACCTAAGAGGTGGTCTCCGTGCAGATGCGATATGAATATTGCTTTTATGCGCATGAATGAGAACGGCGATATCATTATCTGCCGCTGCGAACCTTCTCCGCAATCGAAGAGTATAACATCGCGCCCCGTCCGCAAAGCAACGCACGGTAACGAACGCTCTCTGGACGGTATGCTTGAGCCGGTGCCCGCAAATAAGATGTCCACCATGTTCAGTATCCCAGCTGATCGAGCTTCCTGTCCTTCTTCGTCTCTTTCTTGAACTCACGGTAATGATCTTTACAGAGATGCGCCGATCTTGTGCACTCAGGCTTTATCGTCAATTTCGTCGCCTTCACCTGTTTCAGGCTGATGGACCTTTCCGCCTCTTTGGAACATCCGGACACGTCACACATGTTCGCATTGCTTCCTGCCATATGTTCCTGATTATGACGATATGATATATTAGTTGTCATCATCTTCGCGCATTGCACTCTCTAAAGGTTAAATTCAATGACCCCATATACCGTAACGATGACAAAGGTGTCCCCGTCGATGCTGTCCGCCGATTTCTCCAAACTGGGCGAAGAATTGAAACGTGTGGAGAACGCCGGCGCGGACTGGGTCCACATCGACGTGATGGACGGAATGTTCGTTCCGAACATAACCATAGGGCCGTCCGTCGTGAAAGCGTTAAGGCCATTATCGAAGCTTCCGTTCGACGTTCACCTGATGATCGAGGACCCGATAAGATATGTAGAGGAATTCTCCAAAGCAGGGGCAGATATGATCACCGTCCATATCGAATCGAAGGGCAACACGATGAGAGCGATAGAAAAGATAAGGTCGCTGGGGAGGTCGCCGGGAATTTCCATAAATCCGGGAACTCCGTTCTCAAAGGCCAGGAAGTATATGGACAAAGTTGATCTGATACTCATCATGACCGTTCAGCCGGGGTTCGGAGGGCAGGCGTTCAGGGAAGAATGCGTTCCGAAGATAACGCAGGCGAGGAGATACATTGACGATAATGGTCTTGGCGTTGAGATCGTCATAGACGGCGGCATAAACCGTGAGACGGGAAAGATATGCGCGGACGCCGGTGCCACGGTGCTGGCCGCCGGAAGCTCACTGTTCTCCGCAGAGGATATGAGAAGCGAGATCACGCTCTGGCGGTCCTTCGGCCGGGAATAGTTGTATGGTATCGCGATACGGTATGAAAACATCCGGGACGGCTGAGAAGATTTATCTACTCTGCTGAGATAGGGGAACGCATGATATTCGGCAACGACAGGGTCAAACTTATGATCCTTATCCTGTTGATCTCCATCGTTATATTTGCGGTCAGCATACTGGCGCATATTAACGTGCTCGTGACGATAGTCGTCGGTATTCTGATAATGCTTCTGATAATAGCGATAGTTATGTACGGCTTCGAGGACGAAGAGTGATGCGGTGATCGCATGGGTGTCAACCTCACCGGTCTGACGGAGCCGAAGAACCTTGAGCTTACTGACCTTAAGGGCAGGTCGGTGGCGGTAGACGCCTACAACACGATATATCAGTTCTTATCCATTATAAGACAGCCGGACGGCTCCCCGCTTACCGATTCACAAGGACGTGTGACGTCGCATTTATCAGGCATACTGTACAGAACGGCGAATCTCATCGAATCCGGAATATCGCCGTCATTCGTTTTTGACGGCGTTCCTCACGACCTGAAAATGGGCACGATAGCGGAACGCCGCGCCAGGCGCGAGAAGGCGGAGAAGGAATGGGAGGACGCCGTGAAAGAGGGAGATACGAAGAAGGCGTTCTCCAAGGCGCAGCAGACATCGAAAATGACGGATGATATCAAAACGTCATCGAGGTCGCTGCTGTCATATCTGGGATTACCGGTCATCGATGCGCCGAGCGACGGCGAGGCGCAGGCGGCATACATGTGCAGGAAGGGCGACGTATGGGCCGCGGCGTCACAGGACTTCGATTCGATACTTTTCGGAACGCCGACGCTGATACGCAACATGACGATAACCGGAAGACGCAAGATGCCGGGAAGGGACCAGTACAGGGACGTCAGGATAGAGATGATCGAATGTGACGGTTTTCTGAACGATCTCGGTATAACGAGAGAGCAGCTGGTCGACACGTGCATACTGATGGGCACGGACTTCAACCGCGGAATAGAGGGCATAGGGCCGAAGAAAGGTCTCAAACTCGTGAAGGCGCACGGCGATCTTGAAGGAGTTATGCGGCATACAGGCGAAGAGATAGAGAATTACGAGGAGATCCGTAACATATTCCTCAGAAGCAAATATTCAGACGATTACGATCTCACCGTCAGCAAAATAGACCCGGAGAAAGTATGCGAACTGATGTGCGAGGAGCACGACTTCTCCAAAGAGCGCGTGATGTCCGTCATAGACCGCATAGAAACGTCAAGGAAAGCGGAGGACGCGAGGAAGAAGCAGCGTTCCCTTTTCGACGGGTGGTAGAACATTTTATACTGATTCCGCATTGTGGCATCTCAGACGGGGCAAGATAGCCCCCGTCAGGAAAGGATGAGCGATGATAAAGCAGGTCCGTGCGAATTATGATGCACCTACGATAGAGAAGGAGGTCCAGGAGTTCTGGAGGTCCTCGAACGCCTACGAGAGAACAAAGAAGCTGAGAGAGAACGGAGAACGTTTCTATTTCCTTGACGGCCCCCCGTACACAACGGGATCAATTCATTTAGGAACGGCCATGAACAAGGCGATCAAGGACATTCTGATAAGATACTGGCGGATGAACGGCTATAACGTGAGAGATCAGCCGGGATTCGATATGCACGGTCTTCCGATAGAGGTTCAGGTGGAGAAGAAGGTAGGTCTGAGGTCTAAAAAGGACATTGAAGAGTACGGCATCGACAAATTCATCGAAACCTGTAAAAGATTTGCGCTTGAATTGCATGGCAGTATGACGGAACAGTTCAGGCAGACGGGCGTCTGGATGGACTGGGACGATCCGTACCAGACGTTAAAGCCGAACTACCTTGAGGCGGCGTGGTGGACGATATCACGCGCTTACGAGCAAGGTCTTCTCGATTCGGCCAGCCGTGTGCTGACGTGGTGCCCGAGATGCGAGACCGCATTGGCCGAGGCGGAGATAGAATACTGGGATGAGGACGACCCGTCGGTGATGATCCGTTTCCCGATCAAAGATGATAATTGTTCGCTTCTTATATGGACGACCACGCCGTGGACGTTACCTTCGAATCTTGCCGTTGCGGCACATCCCGACCTTGATTACGTTAAAGCGGAATTATCGAACGCCTCGGGCAAAGAGACACTGATAGTGCTGGCGTCCGAACTCGATAACATCTCGAAGCTCGGCGGGTACGATGACGCAAGAATAATAAAGAAGATGAAAGGCAAAGAACTGGAAGGTCTCGGATACATACCGCCGTTCGAAATAGAGGAAAAATATCTTAAGAGGACGGAATGGATGTATAAGGTTGTTCTTGCGGATTACGTTGAATCGGATAATACGGGACTCGTTCACACGGCGCCCGGGTTCGGCCCGGATGATTACGAGACAGGCAAGAAATACAATATCGAACCGTTCTGCCCCGTCGACGGGGCAGGGCGTTTCACAAATGCATTCTCACTCATGGCCGGCATGAAGGTAAAGGTTGCGAACCCCGAGATAATGAAACACCTTGACGAAAAGGGAATTTTATTCAACTCTTCGAAGATAAAGCACAGGTACGGGCACTGCTGGAGATGCAAATCCCCGATAATATACAGGAACACCGACCAGTGGTTCATCAAAGTGCCCGAGATAAAAGAAAAGATGATGGCGGAGATAGAAAGAGTGAAGTGGATACCCGAATGGGCCGGTTCGTCCAGAGAGAAGAACTGGGTCGAAGGGGCCCGCGACTGGTGCATCTCGCGGCAAAGATACTGGGGGATACCGCTTCCGATATGGACGTGCTCGTGCGGCGAGAAACGTGTCGTAGGAACGTATAAGGAACTGAAGGAAGGGAACGGATACACCGAAGGAATGGATACGCACAGGCCGTGGATAGACGCGGTGACATTCAAATGTCCGAAATGCGGAGGCACGATGGACCGTGTCACCGACGTGCTGGACGTATGGTTCGACTCCGGCGTGGCCGGGTGGGCAACGCTCGGCTTCCCGTCGGACGACACGGAATTCAAGAAGTGGTGGCCGGCAAGGTTCATCACAGAAGCGCACGACCAGACGAGGGGATGGTTCTATTCTCAATTGGCAGCAGGTGTCATCTCATTCGGCAGAGCGCCGTATGACGAAGTTCTGATGCACGGCTGGGTGCTCGACCCGAAGGGGCAGAAGATGAGCAAGAGCAAAGGCAACGTGATAGAACCGCTGGACATAATCAAAGAGACCGGTGCCGATTCGTTACGGTTTTACGTGACCCGCGTGAACTCGCCGTGGGAGGACACCGCGTTCCAGAAGGACGGTCCTAAGAATGCAAGAAAGGTACTGAACACATACTGGAACGTTGTGAATTTTGCGTCAACGTACATGAACATTGATAATTACGATCCCGATGCGCACACATTCGATTCCGCTAAAGAGCACTTCAGGGACGAGGACATATGGATGATATCCAAAACGGAACGCATGAAGCGCGACGTAACGGAGAACATGGAGTCGCGGAATCTTCACAAAGTGGGCCGTGCGCTTGAAGATTATATTCTGGAGGATCTGTCAAGATGGTACGTCCGTCTTGTACGCGACAGGACATGGTCCGAGAACGAGGATGTAGAGAAAGATAAGAACGCGTCATACTTCATACTGCATTACGCGATAATGAGCACTGCGCTCGCGCTCGCGCCGGTGTGCCCGCACATTTCCGAGGAGGTGTATCAGCACATGGGCGGTAAAAAGGCGACGGTGCATATGGAGGACTGGCCTTCATTCAGCGAGGAACTGATACGCGATGACCTTGAGCAAAGTATGAAATTGGTACAGGACATAGTTGAGCTGATCGCCTCTGAGAGACAAAAGAACAATGTGAAGTTAAGGTGGCCTCTCAAGTCCGTGGTCATACAGGGTGAATCGAACGACGTTAACGATTCGATAAGGATATTCGGCCACGTCCTTGCGCAGCAAGGTAACATAAAAGCAGTTGAATATCTTGATGCGGACAAAGAATGCAGATGCACCGTGAACCCGAATGTCACGAAAGTATCGTTCGGTCCCGGCAACATATGCATCGATTTCGAACTTACCGAGGAGATCGAATCGGAGGGCTACGCAAGGGAACTGATACGAAGGATACAGCAGATGCGCAAGGACATGAAACTTGACGTCGAGCAGTACATCAGCTGCGACGTGAAGGCGGACGCTGAAATGGTAAAATTCTTTGAGATGTGGAAAGATCACATAATGAACGAGGTCCGCGCAAAGACCATTACGTTCACGGATGCGCCGATGGGCAATGACGTCAAGGAGTGGGACATCCAGGGAAAGGAGATAGTAATAGGAATAAGCGCCGCCGATCTGTGAACCCGGCGCACAATATGCCGCCTTCAGGCGGCATTCACAGATTCTTTTTTAACTATCAATACTTTCGGCGTGGTGTGATATGCGACATATGCTCAAAAGAAGCGATAACGTACGTACGGTACAACGGCATGCACCTTTGCTCCGAACATTTCATGAAATTCGTTGAGAAACGTGTTAAGAAAGAGATACGCAGGCAGGTGAGTCTTGTATCGGGCGATACCGTAGCGGTGGCCGTTTCCGGAGGGAAGGACAGCATGGTGACGCTTCATCTTCTCCATTCGATATTGGGCGAACGGCGTGACATTGATATTCAGTGTGTGACGATAGACGAAGGGATAGACGGATACAGGCCGGGAAGCATTGAAATTGTGAAAAGATTCTGTGCCGACCGCGGAATAAAGTACAACCAAACATCATTCGCGGAGAGATTCGGCGTGACGATGGATTCCGTTATACCGTTATCGGGTGAGAACGGTCCGTGCACATATTGCGGAGTGTTCCGGAGGAACGCGATGAACGACGCCGCCAGGAACATCAACGCAAAATATCTGGCAACAGGTCACAATCTTGATGATACGGCGCAATCGATATTAATGAATTTTACAAGGGGCGACGTCGAACGTCTTATGAGATTGGGCCCTCATAAGAATGTGCGCCCCGGCCTGATACCGAGGATACAGCCGCTCAGGATGATACCGGAAAAAGAATCGCTGCTGTATGCGATCGTCGCCGGCATACCTTTTCACGACGGCGTGTGCCCATATTCCGACGCGGCATTAAGAAATCAGTTCAGGTCCGTTATTGATGAACTCGAAACACGTTCACCGGGAACGAGGCACAGTATAATTTCGTCATACGATCAGATACTTCCGTCCCTGATGAAGGACTCAGCGCCGGCTGACCTTAAAAAATGCGCCTGCGGCGAGCCGACAATAGGCAAAGAATGCAAAGCCTGCGCGCTGAGGAACGAACTGTCGTACAGGTCACAGATCAAAGGTCCCTGAACGGGACAAGGTCGCAGCATCCGCATTCAAAGCACATCGTTCTGAACGTGAGCGTCGTAAGATCATATTCGTTGAGTATGTTCTTATGCATATGTGCCAGACGTATCATTCTTTTTTCGCTCACATCGTGAACGATGCCTTCCATGTTGCGGCGATTGATGTCATTTATCCTTACCGCTCTCAGCGTCGGAACGCAGCCGAACGACGCGAGCATTCTCATTCCTTCTTCGATATCGCCGTCGGTCTCGCCGATTCCGAATATGAGATTCGCCGTTACCTTTCCGCGGCCGAATATTTTGACGGAAGCTTTGAGCATCTCCATGACCGTTTCATAACTCAGTTCAGGGCATATATTCTCAAAAATGTCCTTTCTCGGAGTTTCGGGATTTATTTTTATTTCGTCGGCGCCGGCATCCTTCAGCATCTTTATCTGATCTTCGGAATCAATGTACGGCTCAACACCTATCGGTATGTCCGGGAATTCGGCGCGTATCGCTCTGACGCATGAGACCATTCTTTTTATCGTGTCCTCAACGCTTCCCGCGACGCCCGATGTCAAAGCCACGGAGATAACGTTCTGCTCTTTCATAGAGTTGCGGATCATCTCAACGATCTTCTCATCGGTAAGCGTCTTCGTGGCGTCGCCTTTCAGCAAAGGCGACGTACAGAACCTGCAGTTGTAAATGCATCTTTGGTCAAGGTTGAAGAATGCCTGTTCCGGCGAGTGGAATACCACGGGCAATATCTCCACGTCATCGATGAACCGCTGTCCGCGGCGGGTCAGGGACAACGAACCGTTATCGTCTATCAGTTCGAACTCACCGGAATCGTACGATATCCCTTTTTTCACGCGCATCCCGCCGAATGAGAAGACGGCGGAACGCTTTCCTGCGCCCGGTCCCGCCGTCGACCGTGATATGCGGTACGGCATTTTGTACCCGCTGGGAAGCAGAACATCTCCTCCCAGGATCAGCGACGCCTTCTTTCTTATCAGATCTTCTTCCATTTGGCGCCTTCCGCTGTGTCTTCTATTTTCAATCCGACTTCGTCCAGCTTGTTGCGAAGCATGTCGGCGATATCGAACAGTTTGCGTTTTCTGAGCTCTGAGCGTATTTCGATGATGATGTTCATGACAGCGTCCAGCGAGTCATCGGATACGCCGTCGCCGGGAAGGATGCCGAATATCGTATCGATCTCGTCAAGCAGTTTTATCGAGTCCTCAGCGCCTTTCCTGCTGAGCGTGCGTTCCGCCATCATTTTATTCGTATCCCTCACCATCTGGAAGATCGCGCTGATGACCCCTCGTGTGTTGATATCGTCGTCCATGTTCCTGATGAACTCGTCCTTCGTCCTTTTGACCATCTTTTCAGCGTCGTCCGTTCCGTCTGCGCTCTTTGCGTACGCTTTCAGTTCAGAGTAATTGTTCCACATCCTTCTGAGACTTGCGGCGGCCTCTTCCATTGCCTCTTCGCCGTATACCAGCGGGCCTCTGTAATGCGTGCTCAGGAAGTAGTAGCGTAACGTCTGTTTATCGTATCCGGAAAGCACGTCCTTCACTCTGAAGAAATTTCCGAGCGACTTGCTCATCTTCTCGCCTTTTACCTGCAGCATACCGTTATGCATCCAGTAGTTCGCAAGCGGTCCTCCCGTTACCGCTTCCGTCTGGAGTATCTCGTTCTCATGGTGCGGAAAGATAAGGTCATTGCCGCCGCCGTGTATGTCTATCGTATCTCCTAAATGGCGTTTGATCATTGCGGAGCATTCAATATGCCATCCCGGCCTTCCCTTGCCCCACGGCGAGTCCCATGATATCTCGCCGGGCTTCGCTGACTTCCATACCGCAAAGTCCATCGGATCGCGTTTCTGCTCATCTGTAGCAATGCGACCGGATGATTCAAGGTTCTCAAGCTTCTGATTCGTGAGCCTTCCGTAATTCTTTATCTTACTGACGGAGAAGTAAACGCTTCCGTCCTCCGTCCTGTAGCCGAATCCCGCGTCAACGATGTCGGAGATCATTTTTATGATGTCCGGCATGCTCTCGCTCGCCTTCGGATATACGTCGGCGCGGCCGACGCCCATGGCCGCCGCCTCTTTGAAATATCTTTCTATGTACCTTGCGGAAAGTTCCAGCGGGTCCACGTTCTCTTCGTTAGCGCGGTTTATTATCTTGTCGTCGACATCCGTGAAATTTGTTACGTGCTTCACGTCATAACCCGAATACCTGAGATATTTTGCGACGACGTCGAAAACTATCATGCTTCTGGCGTGGCCCATGTGTATATCGTCGTATACGGTAACGCCGCAGACGTACATGCTGACCCTGTTCTTCTCTATTGGTCTGAAAACCTCTTTCTTATCGGTCAGCGTGTTGTGAATGGTCAGTGTCATATTGAGCACCTTAAGGAATGATATTCCGTATAAACAATTCTGTATTAAAAATGAGGTTACCGCTGTTTTATTCTTTCGGCGCATCCGTGCGGTAACGGATGCGGGACGGTCTTCACAGAACGTAAACTTTCAACAAAGGAAAAATTATTGATGGAAGTGGTTTTTACATCATCAGGCCGGCCGCTCTGAGCTCGGCGGCGATCTTATCAACAGCGCGGACAACATCGCCGGGCACCTTGGCGCCGGTGCATACCATCTTGCCCGATCCGAACAAAAGAACAACGACCTTCGGATCATCAAGCCTGTAAACGAGACCGGGGAACTGTTCCGGTTCGTACTCCACTTTCTCAAGACCGAGGGTGATAGCTACGGTGTTCAGGTTTATCTCCTGCTCGAGGTCCGATGACGCGACGATGTTCTGCACTTCGATATTGGGTTCGATCTTGATGTGTATGTTCGCCTTCTCAAGGTCCTTTGCGACCTTGCCTATCGCGATCTTGACATCATCAAGGCTTTTCGCGCCGGTGCAGACCACTTTCCCGCTCCTGAACAGAAGCGTGGCGGTCTTCGGTTCCTTAAGCCTGTATACGAGGCCGGGGAACTGCTGAGGATTGTATTCAGCGCCGTCCAATGCGATCTCTATGGAGTTCAGATCAAGTTCCTGTCCAAGTGACGTGGACGCGACAACATTCTCAATATTCATATTCGCCATCAATTCACCTAGGGCGTCTGTATTTAAAGCTTATTTAAATAACTTTTGTTTTAACGCTGTTATTCTCAAAATTCAGAGGCATATTCCGAAGATCGCGGAGAGGTGCGGAATGGAGTCGGGAGGGAGATTTGAACACCCGTGTGCGGATCTGCAGTCCGCCGCAGAGCCTCTATGCTATCCCGACGCCGAGTCCGTCAATCTTTGGTATTCTATTTCAACTTTCCGTATATCTGAAACGATTATCAAATCAACAAACTTCGTGAACGCCATCATCACGGCGTTGCTCGGCAGCGACCAGAGCACCGTATCGGATGCGCGGAGGTTAGCTAGATATAAGATGAACGAAATGGACAGAAAAGAACGGGAGGGCGAGTGAAAATGAAAAGAGAAATTGCAGAAGAGATCATCGACGCATGGAACAACGGCTCCGGCGTCAAACTCGAAATCTTCAAAAAAGAGGATAGTGATAGTAATGATGAACTATTCTTGGGGGTCAAGATCAAAAATAAAAACGGAAAAGACATACTCGTAATGTTCGCATAGAAGAAGATGCTGAGGGTTTATCGTCTCTGTTCACATTATGAATATCGCGCCGACGAGACCTGCCGGAAGCCCGATCATACCCGTAATGAGGCCAAGCTTCCACCATATCGTCTTTAGGTCATTTTTCAGATCGTTGCGCAGTTCTTTTATGTCCGCGCTCAATCGCTTGTCAAGGTCTTTTATCGCGTCCTTAAGTTCTTCGTCCGCTTTCTGCATATATCCGATCCGTGTTGCACTTCGCGCATACGAGATGTGACTATTTGTCCGTATGGTACGAAACAAATATCGGCCCCGGACTTACAGGCATATGGTCCTCAAAGATCTCCTCTAAACTGTAACCGCTGTCTTTGATCTTCTTTTTTGCCTTTCGCTGAAGGTTGTAGACAGAATGGATGTCAATATCGAGGGCATGAGCCATCGCGTGTGCGTTCTCGCGATACGGGATCAGAAACGCCCGTGCCTCTTTGTACGTTAGCCCGACCTTCTCCTGTAACTGGAGCATGTTTATTGCGTACGTGCTGCTCATTCGGCCCAATAATGCCAAGACATCAGCGGCCTCTTCCTCTGTTCCTCTTCTGATGAGATTTTTTGACATGAGGTAATCATTTGATTACAAGCATATTAACCGTTGCACTTCGAGCGCGCGTGTGAAGTGCAACGCGAAGTGCAACTATCGGTCCCCGTTTCCATCCTCGTATCTGTTGGCATTACGGATATATAACGCCGAACATGAGTATCAAATCAGCAAACATCGTTAACGGCTTAACGGGCTCGGTGCGGCGGACGATCATAAATTTATGAGGATGCGCAGCATCAGAAAAGACCATTATGCATAAGGCAGATAACACGCACTGTACAGCAACGTTCTTAACAGTGCTTTCTTTAATATATCATATATACATGATAGATAATAGCGCAAAGGCCGGTAACACGGGAAGTCCGGATATGCCGACGACTTCCAAGCGATCGGCATATTCGGAACCGTGCGGAGGGGGTGATATTCACGCACCGTAACCGCTGGATCCGGATACAGGTCACCATTGTCCTCAGGAACGTCATAGTCGTTCTCGACATTGATATTCCTTAAACAATGGTCGCGTGGTCCACGTTAAGGACCCGGTCCTTCGGGACCGTCACTCTTCTCCTTGGTATTCTATCTGCGCCGAGATATATAAAATTAACTTGATTTGAATACATGCTTTTTGAAAAACAGCTGATCACACGGAATTAAACATGTGTTGTGATCCGTGCACACAGTTCAAAGCATATCATGGCGGACAAAACGAACTCCGAAAAAGTATCAGCGAAGGCACCGGCGAAGCCCACCAAGGGGACGGCGCGGCCGTCTCATGGTATAAGGTATACCAGAAAATTCGCAAGTTCAACGCTTAAACGTGCGATCCCCTCTATCGTTTCGAGTATGGTGTTCTTCTTCTTTTTCGGTTCGCCGTCACCTTTCGCGATCCTCTCTATTTCGTCTATCTCTCTGAGAACATCCTTTTTCTGATCTTCCGTAAGTGCTGATGTGCTTACCCACTGTCTCGCTTCCTTTATGCTATCGGCGATATCTTCCGGCGGCAAAGGTCCTGACGAGGGGTCGCTGGCATCCATGATACTGATAACGCACCGCCGCTTAAAATGATCACGCCGTCCGGGCCGGCGAAGTCTGGTACGAGCGCACGGTACGCGGTCGGCGGCAAGGCGCACGCTGAGACAGAAATAAAAATTAAAAAAAAAGGATAAGGAAGGAAGAAAAAAAAGAGTTTATTTACATTATCTTCTCAACGGTGTTGTCCATTGTGCACAGATAATACACGTTAGTTTTGTAGACCAGCATGTATATCGTGTAGGGATTCAGATCGATGGTCAGCACAGGGCCCACGTATGTGAGACCAAGCATGCCGGCCACAGGGAATTCCCATATGGTGTCCTCTTCCCCGTTCAGAGCGATGAACCTGTACGTTCCGTGATCGAGATACTCTATTCTTATATTGCCGTCAGCGTACGGAAGTCCGTTCCCCGGCGCCGCGGTGACATCATTGCTCTGCCCGTTGTCATTCGATCCGCCGCCGTTATGGCCGTTCCCGTTGTGACCGTTCCCGTTATGGCCGTTTGCGCTCTGCCCG
>JGI24702J35022_10000357_pt1 | contig 27120 bp, 16 predicted proteins | sample TergutTh196P4_FD_35022 | JGI IMG/M metagenome (IMG submission 35022)
TACGGATACCACCCGCCCCGTTATCTACAGCTATCCCGGCACAGTGCAGGGAGAAGATAAGATTTACGACATCCTGAGTATGCACTACCCCTACATCGACGGTAACCTAACACAGTATGGCATGAGTACCGTCCGTTTTCAGGGGCATGACATCCCTGCACTGTTCGACGAATGGGCGCATCCGGCCTGCTACACCTACCAGACTTTACAGGTTGACCCGAACATACGGGAGTTTTGGGGCATGTCTATCGATAGGATGTGGAGCAACCTGTTTGAATCGCAGGGAGGTTTGGGAGGCGCCATATGGGGCTATGTAGATGAGACATTCATGCTGCCTGCACCTAAATACGGAACCGCATGGTGGAAAAAGTATATGTGGAGAGGGGACAAGCCGGAAGATACCATCGGAAACTGTATCGGCTATGGCGAATGGGGCATCGTAGACGTCTGGCGACGTAAGAAACCGGAATTTTGGTCTACTAAAAAAGCCTATTCCCCTGTACGCTTGCTGCAGGAGAAAGTTATTGACATACTGCCCGGACAACGCCTCATCCTGCCCGTATATAATCGTTATGACCATACACGCTTAGACGAAATAAAAGCATATGCTATCTATAAGGGTGTACGCAAAGAAATAAAACTGTCGGCGATAGAACCGCATCGCAAAGGGTTGTTGGAGATTGCCGGCGAACAATGGGAAGACAGCGAAAAACTGACCCTACAATTCCTGACTGCCGACAATCAATTGATTGACATCTATCAAATCACGCTAGGGCCTGAAAAAATCGAACTGCCACATCCTGTCTGTCAGGGAGAACTGAGCATTGAAGAAACCGACAGCCAGGTCATTGTCAAGGGGAACGGTTTTGAAATACCTTTCTGTAAAGAAACAGGTCTTATCTGCAATGCCCAATCAGGCGGTCAGGTGTTGATTAAAAGCGGGCCGTACCTGAATATGGATGTGAATGCGTATCAGTTGACGGGAGCAGAAGTTCGCGGCGGTGCAAGAAGATTCCTGTCATCCGACGCCGATTGGAAGAAAACAAGTTTTTTATACAGTGAAAAAGACGGTCATGTATGGGTAGACATAGCAGGATATTACGGTAATGTACATATGGACATACAGGTAGATATATCGTCCGAAGGGAAACTGTCGTTCAATTATGTTACCGGTAGCGAACCAAACGGTTATCTCCGCGAAGCAGGACTTAGATTTCACCTGTCCGACGCTTTCGACCATCTGCAATGGAAACGCAAAGGCTACTGGAACTATTATCCCGCAGATGAATTTGCAGGTAATGAAGGCGAAGCCCCGTTTTACAGCGCCCAACAGGCAGCTTATGGGAAAAAACCCGAACAAGCCTGGCGCTTGGATACTCACAACTATTTTTATTGGGGTGATGTCGGCGCCGGTAGTTCCCGTCCGCTCACCCAAGCAGCAAAAGGAATGAAAGAGAACGTGTATGTTTATACGTTGAGTACAAAGGACAACCATGGTTTTTCAGTGATATCGCCCGATGCTTCGATAGCCTGCCGTACCGACCGCTTGTCAAACGAACAATTAACGCTCTATGCCAATAACCGTTGGGATTATCCCGAAATAGCCTGGGGCAATTATTGTAGAAATATTGAAAACACACCGTGTTTCGGAAAGATTACACTCATGTTGTATTAATTGACAGTTTTATTAAAATAAATATTTACAAAATGGAAAAAGTAAGAGAATTAGCAAAGATGATAGACCATTCGATCCTTCATCCCACCTTTACGGACAAGGATTTGACAGAAGGTTGTGAGATAGCAAAAAAATACGGAGTAGCATCGGTGTGTGTGAAACCGTATATGGTAAAAGACGCCGTCGAACTGTTAAAGGGAACGGATGTAAAAACAGGTTGCGTTATCGGTTTTCCGCATGGCAACAGTACCACACAAATAAAAGTGTTTGAAGCCCTCGAGGCCTGTTATGACGGAGCCGAAGAGATTGATATGGTCATTAACATCGGTAAAGCCCTGCAAGGCGACATCGATTATGTAGAAAATGAGGTAAAAGACGTTGTAGAGGCCTGCCACAATAACGAAACGATACTGAAAGTTATCATTGAAACCGACTTTATTACCGATAAAGACCTGAAAATAGCGCTTTGTAAAGCCTGCTCGCGTGCAGGGGCAGATTTTGTGAAAACATCGTCGGGTTATGGGTTCGTGAAACAACCCAACGGCGATTATAATTACGTGGGCGCCACGATTCCCGACCTCCAGTTGATGAAGGAAAACGTCGGCGAAAACGTCAAAATAAAAGCGGCTGGCGGCGTGCGCCACCTCGACCAACTGCTCGAAGTTCAAGCCGTCGGCGCCTCACGTTGTGGCACTACCGCCACAGCCTCCCTGCTCGAAGAGGCAATAAATCGATTCGGACAATGAGCGTTTTAAGGTGTAGACATGAATTTGTCTATTATTGATATTAGTATCTTCGCAGTTTATTGCTTGCTGATCCTCGGTATCGGCCTTTTTGTCTCGCGGAATAAAAAGGGAGCAAAAAAGGACAGCAGCGACTACTTCCTTGCCGGTCGTGGTCTGGCCTGGTGGGCTATCGGGGCATCTATCATTGCTTCCAATATTTCCGCCGAACAGTTCATCGGCATGTCGGGGTCAGGCTATGCTATCGGATTAGCTATGGCTACTTACGAATGGATTGCAGCTTTAGGGCTTATCATCGTCGCGAAATGGTTCCTGCCTATCTTTCTGCAAAAACGTATCTACACCATGCCGCAATTCTTAGCGCAACGCTTCGATGCACGCGTGAAGACCGTGATGAGTATTTTCTGGTTAGCTGTCTTCATCTTCATCAACCTCACGTCTATCATGTATCTTGGCGCGTTGACTATCCAAAATGTGATAGGCGTCCCCTTGTTGTATGGGGTGCTTTTCCTTGCCGTTTTTTCGGCTGTCTACTCTATCTACGGAGGATTGAAAGCCGTGGCTATCACCGATGTGGTACAGGTGATTTTTTTAATTGGCGGCGGACTTGTCACTACTTTCTTAGCTGTGAGTGTGCTGGGCAACGGTGAAGGCCTGTTCAAAGGATTCGCCAACCTGTACGAAACGTCGCATGACAAATTTCACCTCATACTTGACGCCTCAAACCCCGGTTATAAAGACTTGCCCGGTTTATCGGTGATCATAGGCGGTCTTTGGGTGGCCAATCTATATTATTGGGGTTGTAATCAATATATTATACAGCGCTCATTGGCAGCGAAGTCATTGATTGAGGCGCAAAAAGGGATGCAGTTTGCCGCTCTGCTCAAATTAGTGTTACCTTTGATAGTGGTTATTCCCGGTATTGCGGTTTATGCATTAGGTGTAACGCTTGGAAAATCCGATGAAGCCTATCCCTGGCTACTGAGTCATATCATCCCGGCAGGCGTCAAGGGACTTGCCTTTGCAGCACTCATCGCAGCCATTGTCAGTTCGTTAGCGTCGATGATGAACAGCATATCCACAATTTTCACCATGGATATTTACAAACCGTATATCGAAAAAGAAGCAACCGAAGGAAAGTTGGTATCAGTAGGCCGCTTAGGCAGTTTTGCCGCCCTGCTGATTGCAGTGGCTATCGTACCCATGCTTACGACGCTCGACCAAGCGTTCCAATATATTCAGGAGTTTACAGGTTTTATAAGCCCGGGTGCATTGGCGATCTTCTTGACCGGTTTTTTCTATAAGAAAGCCTCTTCCAATGGCGCCCTGCTGGCTGCCATCGGGACGTTTGTCTTCTCAACAGCCATGAAATTTGCTTTCCCCAGTCTCCCATGGATGGACCGCATGTTGCTCGTATTTATCCTCTGCACCCTAACTATTTTCGTTACCGCCCTCATCGAACGAAAGGGCATAAGTGAAAAAGCCATTGAGATCACACCGAGGTTATTCAAAACAAACCGTTCATTCAATATCGTTTCCATCATCATCGTGACCATACTTGTCGCTTTTTACCTCCTCTGGTGGTAAGAACAATGAACAATGAACAATGAACAATTGTTCAGTTATTCAGTTAATCCGTTATTCAGTTATTCAGTTATTCAGTTATTCAGTTATTATGACCCCCAGAGATAGAGTTATTGCCGCATTGAACAGGCAGCCAACCGATCGCGTGCCGTTTCAGGCCACATTTACACCCGAATTTGCCAACCGACTGCGGGCATACTTCGGGTTGGCGCCTTGCCGGACAGAACCCCATCATCGCGAATGGTATGATTACGAACTAGAAATCCTTACCGGACAGGATGTTCTGCAAGCCGGTGTTGGCTGGTTTACCAACTATTACTTAGATGACAAACCCTATACAGATAACTGGGGCGTTGAATGGAAGATAGACCCTTATGATACGCCTTTCGGGGGAGGTATATATACCAATATCAAAAGAGGCCCGCTTTCCGGCGATGCGCCTGACGTCGTGAACTACCACGCCCCCGACCCAAACGCCCCCGACCTGTACGACCATGTCGACCGGTTAGTACGCGAGTATAAAGACAAGTATTATATCATAGGAAGGGTACATTGTACCGTCTTCGAATCGGCATGGGCGCTGCGCGGGTTCGAAGATATGCTAATGGACTTATATATTAACCCCGAATTAGCCGGTAAAATTCTCGACCTTACTTTTAGTTACCATCTGGAGGTAGCTAAAAACATGGCGCGTAAAGGGGTAGATATGATTTGGTTGGGCGACGATTTTGGCATGCAAACCGGTTCTCTGCTTCACCCCGATACATGGAACGAGTTTTTCAAACCCCTTTATGAACAAATCTGTAAAGAAGTAAAGCTGATCGATAGAGACATAAAAATGGCTTTTCATTCCGACGGATGTGTATATGATATCATTCCCGGCTTGATTGAGGCCGGAATTGATGTACTCAACCCGATACAAACCGAATGTATGAACCCTCAAATAATGAAAGATTTGTACGGCGACCGGTTGTCATTTTTTGGCGGGATAGCCGTGCAATCTACCTTGCCATTAGGGAGACCCGCCGATATTCAACGCGAGTTCGACTGGCTGAAGTCAACACTTGGATACAATAATGGATGGCTTTGTGCGCCTACACATCACGTACAACAGGATACACCGGTCGAAAACTTCATGGAACTTGTTAAATACGTTCATACAAAATAAAAGGAAACTCAACACAAACTTATGGATACCAAGTATATAATAGTGAAAATTTTGTCGTTCACTGTGTTTTCTCTTCTATCAGCAACTGTTTTTGGGCAAAGTTTTCAAAATATCAGAGGAAGAGTTTTTGAGAAAAATACACAAACGCCCATTCCATTTGCTCAAGTATGGACTTCAATCAATGGGAATATTGTAGGAAATATTACCGATTCCCTGGGTTATTTTGTGATTGAGAAAGTTCCTGTAGGTCGTCGGGAAGTATTTGCAAGCGCTATGGGTTATGAAGATTTTGTGGCAACGAATGTTCTCGTTTATTCGGGACGGGAAACTGTTTTGGACATTGCCCTGAATGAACGGGTTTTTAATTTAAATGAATTGATTATCAGGCCAACTGTGAATAAAGATATGCCGTTAAGCAGAATGGCTACAGCCAGTGTGCGCATGTTTAGCACCGATGAGGCGAACCGTTATGCCGGTTCATGGGGAGACCCTGCGCGGATGGCGGCCAACTTTGCCGGCGTATCGGCTGATAATGATTCGCGTAACGACATCATCATTCGCGGAAACTCACCGTTGGGATTGCTCTATAGATTGGATGGATTCGATATTCCAAACCCTAATCATTTTGTTGTAAGAGGCAGTTCGGGAGGAGCGATCAGTATGCTCAACAACAATCAATTAGCTAATTCGGATTTTTATACGGGCGCTTTCCCGGCTGAATTTGGAAATGCCATATCGGGCGTTTTCGACCTTAAAATGCGTAACGGGAACAATAACAAGCACGAATTTTTAGCCTCAATCGGGTTCAATGGCATCGAAATCGGAGCGGAAGGATATTTTTCCAAAGCATCCAACGCTTCCTATCTTGTCAATGCACGTTATTCTTTTTTGGATGTGATGGTCAATATGGGATTGGATTTCGGTTCCTTAGCCGAAGACATCATTCCCAAATATAGAGATGTATGCGCAAAAATAAATATCCCGCTAAAAACGGGAAATTTTTCTTTTATTACACTAATGGGGGCAAGTAGCGCAGACAGAGAAGATGATATGAATGACATGGATAAATGGCAGGCCGGAGATATAGGCTCATCCTGGACGGGAACAGACCGGCTATTATTTTTTGGCGCCAATTATACGCATCGTTTCAACATGAATACAAGGCTTGAAAATCGCTTATCCTACCAGTATGGTGAATTGAAAGACGAGGGTGAATCCATCTCATTTCGTAATCTCAGACGCTGGAAAAATTATACCGAAGTTTCAGGCGAAGGCCGGATAGCTTGGCTTTCGTCCGTCAATCACCGCATAAACTCCCGTAACTTTTTAGAAACAGGCGCAGGCGCCGACTTATTTATGGCAAATATATTTAAAAATGATTATAACCGGATAGAAATTCCAACCGTACAGTATGAGACTGACAAGCGTTCGATATTGATAAAATGGTACGGACAATGGCGTCACCGTTTTAATGATGAAATATCTATCATGCCGGGATGTTATAATCATTATTATCTGCTTTCAAACAATTATTCGATTGAACCAAGAATTGGGTTGCAATGGAAAACATCTTCGAAAGGCACGTTTAATTTTGGTACGGGATTATATTCACAATTGCAGCCCCGAATAATCTATTTTTATCAAGACAATGAAGGACAGCGCCCCAACCAATCACTTAAATTTACCAAAAGCTGGCAAACGGTTGCCGGATATAATTGGATGTTTGCCGAATCGTTTCTGCTTAAAAGCGAAATTTATTATCAGTATTTGTACCATGCACCTGTTATTAAAGACATCCCATACGAATCGTTGCTCAATTTTGGAGAGGAAAGTCGTTGGAATTATGCTTTTGTCAATCAAGGGACAGGCAAAAATTACGGCCTTGAACTGACGCTTGAAAAATTTCTGACTAATCATTATTATTTATTAGTAACGGCGTCCCTGTATCAATCAAAATATAAAGGATATGATAAAATAGAGCGAAATACCAAATTCAATGGGAATTACGCAATGAATCTATTAGGAGGCTACGAATTGAAAATTGGGAAAAACAATTTGTTATCCGCCAATGTAAAGCTAAGCCATATAGGCGGGAAACGTCATATTCCCGCAAGGTTTGTAACCGATAACTCCGGTACTCGCTTGGAATATGATTATGAACATGCCTATAGCGGTCAAAACCCTGCCTATTTCAGAATGGATTTGAACATAAACATGAAGATGAATTTCAACCGCTGGTCGCTTGAATTTTTTGCGGAATTAGCCAATATTACGAATCATAGAAATGTATGGACACAACATTATGATTTGAATTCGCAATCGGTTGTCTATGAATATCACTATGGTTTTATGCCTATTGGCGGTGTTAAAGCCTATTTTTAAATGTTTTACAGGATTTCGATTTCAGCCCAATAACCGGCCTCGAATGCCCATCCGGAGGCCTTGTTTTCCAGATCGATCTTTACATTTTTGTTACCGGCGAATGGAGTCAGATCGAATTTCACCTCCGCCCAGCCGCTGTTTTTAGTGAGCGTCTTATTTATGTCGACCGTTTTCTGCGGCGAGCCGTTGATGCGGATAACTAAATCCCAGTCTCCCTGTGCATGATGCCCGACTACGAGGCGGAGCGTCGTCTTTTTATCCGCCGGAATATCAACAGTGTTTGTCAACACACAGGGTATTTGACGGCTAACCGGATGTGTGACAAGCACATTCGTTTTTCCTAATGCGGATTCATGAAAACCGGGGTCCATATCCGGGCCGGATTCTCCTATTGTCCAACCGGGGAACAGATGTTCTACCGCTTGCTGAAGGGTAAAAGAACTGAAACGAATTTTCGCATTCTCCTCGTCTGTAAAGAGGCTGCCTTCGATAGGGCCGGGATCCCAACTCAATGCTAACGCGTTTGGTATGGGCGTCTTGACAGGAATAACAAACACGTCGTCGCCATGGGAGTCTTTTTCGATGCGACCGCCTTCACGGATGATTATTTCACGGGTCAGTTTTTCGCAGACATCGAGCAACGTATTGACATTGTACGCGGTGAAAATAAAATTCGTTTCGTGCTCTAATTTCTCGGTAAAACGTGACGGTAGTTTTTCGTAGCCTATGGTCGTAAACAGAACGCCACCCGCATTTGAAGGGTTGCAATCGGAATCCTGACCGCAACGCGTCGAGATAATAATCGTCTTGTCGAGATCATATTTACCGTACAAAAGCCCCATCAGAATATACGCTCCATTTATCTTGACGTCGATACCCCCATTGGATGCTTTCTGGTATTCCGGGTCTTCGCGGTATTTTTTTTGGCATTTTTCCCAAGTGACTGTCCAGTCATCCGGATTTTCCTTATACCAGCTTACCATATCCCTTACCATCTCAGCGTACTGGCTTTCAGTGGGAATACAGGCTAAACCCGCATCGATGACCTTCATAATATCGTCTTCGAAAAATGCTTCACTATACATGCCGCCAACGAACTGTCCACCGTAAACTCCATCGCCATAATTCATCAGCCGACCGAATTTGTTGCCCATCTCAATAGCGACATTTGGCATACCCGGCGCTATTAACCCTGAGTAGTCGGCCTCAATCTGGTAGTCGATGTCATTCGGACATTTGTTGAATTGCGGATGACTGGCATCCGGGGGCGCTATACCTGCACGTAAATTTTTACGTCCTGCAGCATTTGCACACCAGAGCGGGTACTCGCTGTTCGCAAAATCGATTCCCGCTTGGCGAATCGACACATCAATCCCGTATTCTTCGAGCGTCCTCAGGAAAGTCATCTCCACGTACAAGTCGTCCTGACCGAAAGCCTGATTAATCATTTCCGGCGTCCAGACGGGCATATCCGCTACAGGGATGATCTTGTTCTGCCAGCGAAATTCAGTCGGCGCTCCCCAACAAACACCCGCAATCTGACCAACCCAACCCGCTTTCATTTTGTCACGGTATACTTTGACCGGTAACCGCCGATACTGCTCTTTGTTGTCTGTACAACTCATACTGTTGATCGTCGTTACGAAAACGACCAAAATAACCGCAAAATTTTTAAAACTCTTTTTCATCTTTATAGAATTAAATTTGATTGATACTATAATTATATGATATTATATTTAAAATCAATATATTGTAATTATTTATCCTGATGTTTTTCAGCAAAAATTAAAGCAAAGATAATATAAATCCGACAGAATAACAGGAATAGTAAAAAAAAATCTTTTTTTATCCCTTTTATGTTTGGGAATCCCAATATTTTGTCTAATTTTGCAGCAATATTATGAATAACTCATCATGAAACGTAAATACGTAATTATAGGAATTATAGCATTATGCTTGTGCGTCGCTTGTGTTTGGTTATTTCAGCCTTCCAACTATTATATTCGTCAAGCGCTGATTCACCAACATCCAAAAATCGACCAGTACGGGATTTTTGAAAACCGGATAGTCAATGCCGGCGACCCTCAACCATGGAAATTATCGGAATATTACAACCAATTCCCGATTCCGGAAATGTATAACCATGATTTCGAGAAACTTGGCACTGTAGCCTATGTAATCATCCAAAATGGCGAATTGCTTTTTGAACAATATTGGGACGATTATTCGCCTCAATCATACAGCAATTCCTTCTCAATGGCAAAAAGCGTCGTTTCACTTGCCATAGGATGCGCTATCGACGACGGTTTTATTAATGATGTCGACCAGCCAGTCAGCGATTTTTTCCCAAAATTCACCGGTTATGAAGGTATTACATTGACACTAAGGCATTTATTGACCATGAGTGCCGGTTTTGATTTTCAGGAATCGTATTCGTCAATTTTTTCGCCAACCACGCAATTGTATTACGGTAATGACTTGGAAAAAATAACATTCGGGATGAAATCAGTCGGCGAACCGGGCGTTAATTTTATTTACCAGAGCGGCGTGACGCAATTGTTGGCTTTCATCGTGGAAAAAGCGACCGGTGAAACAATTAGCAAGTATGTGTCGCGCAAAATATGGACGCCCTTGCAGGCCGAAGAGGATGCGTTGTGGTCGCTCGACCATAAAGACGGGATGGAAAAAGCCTACTGCTGCTTCAACACCAATGCACGCGACTTTGCCCGCTTAGGCCAACTTATCCTTAAGGAGGGCGAATGGAACGGCGAACAAATCATCTCGCCTCATTATATCCGGGAAGCAACCACCGCCGATGAAACCCTGATTGATAAGGAATGTCACGAACCTGAATGCTATGAAATTAACAAACAGTATGGGTTTCAGTTCTGGACACTTGACCATTTTGGGATGAAAATCCCCTACATGCGCGGCCTTCATGGACAATATATTTTTGTTATACCGGATAAAAACGCCGTAGTGGTGAGGCTTGGACACCGGAAAATGAACGAATATACAGATGATCAACACTATCCGGCTGACATCAATATCTGGTTGAATGCCGCTTATGACATCCTTGACTCGACGCCAAAACGTGCGCGTTTGGTTTTCGCAGGCGATTTAATGCAAAACCTCCCGCAGGTTAGAGCTGCACGCAACAACCTGGAAGGGGTGTATGATTATTCCGAATCGTTTCAATATATAAAACCCCTGTTTGAACGAGCCGACCTTACTGTTGTCAACCTCGAAACGACAATAACAGCTACCGGCAATTATTCGGGATTCCCTTTGTTCCGGTCGCCTGTTGAATTAGCCGAGACCATACGCGACGCCGGTATTGATGTAACAGTAATGGCTAATAACCATGCTTTTGACGGAGGAAAACAAGGCGTTTACACAACCTTGTCCTTATTGGATGCTGCCGGTATTCAGCATACAGGGGTTTTTATCGATAGCTATGATTATCTTACGAATCATCCGTTGTACTTACGGGTTAACGGACTTCTTTTCGCCCTCCTGAATTATACCTATGGAACTAACGGATTACCTGTACCCGAAGGGATGTATGTCAATCGTATCGATTCATTTGCCATCATACGCGACCTCCAGCAGATAAACCGTTCAACAACCGACGGCGTCATCGTTTATTTCCACTGGGGAGTTGAATATGCAAGACAACCCAATCAGGAGCAAAAAGCGCTTGCCGATTTATGTCACCGCTATGGCGCCGAAATCGTGATAGGCAGTCATCCACATGTCGTACAACCTATCTACTATCTGGAAGAAGAAGATGGAACGGTACATAATGTGACGGTATACTCGCTGGGTAACCTTGTGTCAAATCAGCGTGAACGCTATAAGAACGGAGGTATTATCGTAGCTATCGATGTACTGAAAGAACAAGGCGAACCGTTATCACTGAAAACCTATTACACCCCTGTCTGGGTGCAACTACCTAAATATCGTATTCTTTGCCCTTCCGCCGCCGATACAATCCGGATGACTGCCGCCGATCGCAAAGCTTATGAGTTATTTATCAGCGACGTCAATCAACTCCTTCGCCCGGAAAGTTAAAAAAATTTCATTCAGCACTTCTTCTACGTTCACCGGAGCGTTGTTGTCGTTGATTATTCCCCAGATATATTGCCCTTTCCACTGACATTCAAGGTCGCCGTTGAAACGGTCCTTTATCGTCAAACGTCCTTCCTGAAGTATCAGTTCTTGCCGAGTGAACTGCATGTACCGGCTCAACATAACATTTGCCTGTTCGGCGCTTTCGGCATCAATGATGAATAACTGGTACTTTTTGTCTGATAGGACATATTTTGCCGTAAAGGCATTGCATAGAAATTCGTGACCGAGAAAGCCGGATGGAATATATATTTCACTATGCGCTATTTTATTTTCAGCGGGAAAGTATTGCAGCTGCACCGGGAAAACCGACATCTCATTTACTTTTCGCCCAAACTCCTGCGCTATATGTCTGACAGCCTTTACAAGGTCGTCGTCGGTATACGGACTTTCTATTTTTACATACAGGTCGTCAACAAAAAAGTTAAGCATCGCACCTTCCTGATATCCCTCTGTCCCTATGGTTACAAAATCTGTTTCCGTCGGACGCTCTGAGGCATAGACGCCAAAAGCGTCCGTCGGCGTATCATGCCGGTATATCTGAATCGAGATATAAGGCGGCAGGTCGTCACCGGTTACATTTTTATTGTACTCAAGAACGGTCAGTTCCTTGAAATTAAAAAGTATGAATCCGGGCGCTGCGCCGTTTATCTTGTCGTATAAATTATCCGGATGGTACAATTCCACCTCTTCAATGATATGCCATCCTTCAATTGGGGGCAACATGGCTTTAAACTCGTCCGATGTTTGTATCGAAGGCGCATCCGTTTGCATCAAAACAAACGCAACAAACAGAATGACAGTTATTCGCATCGTTATTCCTGCTTATGCCAAAAATTCTTGCGGGACATATTGCAATCGCATGATATCTTTCACCTTTTCTGCTACCTGAAATCCTGCAACACATTTAACACTACATTCGATGCAATCGCTACAAGGGTCGCCTGTCAATGCTAATTCATCAATTGTACTTTTAGCAAGCGCCGGATTCTTATATCCGTAATTGTACATATAGGCACGCATCATGGGAGCTATTTGAAGACCTTTAACACACTGCATACGGCAAGTGTTGCAACCTTGACAATACAACGAAACCGTATCGTTTGCCGCAACTAAGTAATTCTTTTCATCATCGGTAAAAGCAAGGTTCGAAGCAGCCTCAATCGATTCTTCCAACATGTCGAATGATGTAAATCCGGGAATAGCCGTATGGATGTTTTCATTTTGCAAAACCCACTTCAAGGCAGCACGCGTATTTACTTTTTTTGTCTTTTCTCTGTCAAGAAAACCGCCGGCCATCGTTTTCATTGCCACAATGCCCAGACCGGCTTTTGCTGCCCGTTCGATAGCCGGATTCAACTCGGCATGGTGCTTTTGGTTGTAATTGTACGAGGTGAGGATTACATCGTAATTACCGTCATCTACAGCGGCATTTATCACGCCCGGCTCGTTGTTGTGGGTCGATAAGCCCGTATACTTTATCCGTCCCTCTTTTTTCAGCTTTTCCAACAACGCCAGTATCGGCGCAAAACTCACGTTTTCAGCGCTCGGACTATGGACATATAAGATATCCACATATGACATCTTGAGCCGTTTCATGCTGGTTTCAAAACTTTCCAGAAACTTTTCGGCAGCCCCTTCCCCTGTAACTGAACGTACTTTGGTAGCTATACGGAACGAATCACGCGGTTTATCAGCAAAAAACTCGCCCAACATCTCTTCGTTTCGTCCGTTCTGATAGACGTTTGCCGTATCGAAAAAAACAATCCCCGAATTGTAAGCCGCCCTTACAACGGAAATATTATCCGCATTCATAACCCCCATACTCAATATAGGCAGTTCGATGCCTGTGCGTCGGCCTAACGTCCTTTTAGGCAATTCTGCTGCGTTGATAACACTTTTTTTAGCATGCATATCGGCGGGAGCCAATGCAAACGCTGCTCCGGCGACTGCCGACATTTTTAGAAAATTTCTACGATTTACTTGATTGTTCATTTGGTAATAATTAAATGTTAGATATGATATAATGAAATGATAAAACTATAATAAACAATTGTTAGAACGGAAAATCGTCCAAAGGTTTATTTTCCAACTCTTTTTCTTCGGGGATTTTTGCCGTTTTATGTTCCGTATGACCGTCTACAACGATTGCCTTGTAGGGGGTTGAAGGACAAGCATATTCGCAGGCGCCGCATCCGATACAAATTTCGGACGTTGTTTCGGGAATAGTCAACAGGCCCTTGTAGGGAACCATCCTGACAGCCTTGGTGGGACAATGTTCCGAACATGAGCCGCATGACGTCTCGTCAATATAAACGATACAATTCCTTTTCTCAAACCGTACAACCCCTATTTGGGTGGTACGTTTTTTTTCTACCGTCAACGGCAAAATAGCGCCGGTCGGACATATCTGGGAACATTGGGTACATTCGTAATTACAAAAACTTGTGTCATAATCCATGTAAGGCTGCATCATCCCAAAAAATCCGTGTTCGAGAAACGACGGTTGCAACACTTTCGTAGGGCAAGCGCTGACACATAAATGACATGCGGTACAAGCCTGCCTAAAATGTTTCACGTTTAGTGACCCCGGCGGAGCGACGGTGTGGGCAGAGACAAATGCAGTCTGACCTTTTCCGCTCCCTGATTCATGCAGCGCATCCATACCCGCGTTATGACGACGAAGACGGCGGCGGATACGACGGTTTTGACCGTACCTGACAAAAGGCTGTGCAAACAGTTTAAAGGAAGAAAGTCCGTTAAGCGTCGCTAATAGAAATACACTGTTACGCATGAATCTCCGTTTGGAAATATCGGCTGTATTTTGCCGAACGCCAACAGATTGACGAGCCGGATAACAGACTTTTGACTGATACCATAAAAAACTGTGCGCTGGCTTTTGCTGAACTTCAACAGATTTGCGGACCGAAACCGACATGTAACGTATAGCGTTTTTATCGCATGACTGAATACAATTACCGCAGCCCACACACCGGCTGAAATCGACCTCCCTGTTTTTGACGTTGATACATTGTGACTTGCAGACAAACATACATTTTCCGCACCGGTTACAGGTCGAAACATCCAAACGGATTTTGAACAGAGATAATTTAGATATGACACCTAACAGTGTCCCTACCGGACAAATGGCATTGCAGTACAGACGACCCCTCCAAACCGATAACCAACCAACCAACCCAAACAATATAACAGGGATAACTAAGGCAAAAGGATCGGTTTTAGCCAAATGGACCGGATACAACACATACGAACCAAAAGACTCAAATACCTTAACCAATAGATTATTACACATGAAATATAACGGACGGAAAAAGTTGGAGACAAACCGTCCGAAGATACTGTAGGGTTCTAACAGGTTGAGCAGAAAAAGACTGCCCGTAAAAAATGATAAACATACAATGATGAGTATTGAATAACGTAACCGCTTTTGCGGCGGAGCAAAGCGAAAACGGAATTTCTTTTTCCCCATACTGCGCCCTTTCACCGAACACCAATTAATTACATCCTGAAAAATTCCTAACGGACAAACATAAGAACAATACACGCGCCCGAAAAGCAATGTTAGTATCAAAACTACTATAAATCCATAAGCAGTAACCGCCAATCCATGTACTATCGTTTGAATGAACTTCAAAAGCGAAGGAACAAACTGCAGCCACGTAAGCCTCCGATACCATGATGCATCCGCTACCCCGCTGAAATCCAAAAACAGGAAAACGAGCGCCAACAACATGACTATCGAAATCACTATCCTGAAATATTTAAGGTATCGTTGCATATAGTTTTCAAACTTTAATCCTGTTGATATTCAATTTCGTAAGGTCCATTACCCCAAGTCCCATATCGTTGGCAATCTTTATATGCCTGATAGTTGAAGGCTCTTCGCCGAAAATACTGGCAGCAGCGGCGTCGGCGGCTACAATATCGGTCGAGATGATTTGCGCCTTTTTGAGCGTTGCATCATTGACAGATACGCCTTTGGGACCATTTCGCGACAAAACACGATAACCGTCGATGATGTTCAGGTCGGGCTTACGGTATGTTACCATATCTGCGATACACTGGTCAAGATTGTTACTATGCCAAAAACGACGGTCCCAAACGATACCCATGAGGTTCTTCATGGCAAGAGATATCTGCGCCCCATCGTGATGTTTCAGAACGGGTAAGTTGATAAACACATCACATTCGAGTATCTTTTCGTGAACTTTGGCTGCTTTCAGCGATTTGCCTTGCGGGATAGTGACTTCTTTGTAATTCCCCTCACTGCTACCGGTTATCACTAAGGCGCCTGCATCTTTGGCCGCTTTCTCTATCCCGCTTGTCGCGTATGCCCTGCGCCAGTTGTCAATCGTATTGTCGAATACAAAGACTTCCTTTGCACCTGCGGTAAGACAGTCTGCAACAATTTTACCTACTAACTTCGGATTGGTGTTTGCGCCAAATTCAGGCGCCCGATCCCAACCGATATTGGGCTTAACAACCACTGTTTGACCCGCTTTCACAAATTTATTAATACCGCCTAATTCGGCAATACCCTTTTCGTACATCACCTCCGGCTCTCCGCCCATTACGGCAACCAAATCATACGACGCAAGTGGATTGGTTGTGATGTTCCCAAACGCCTCTTCGAGCGAAAGAAACGTAAAACCGGCGCCAACAGCATAAAAACTTTTAGAAAAAAATTCACGTCTTTTCATTTTGAAATCCTTTAATTCAATTTACCGGCGCAAGATACAATTTTTTTTCCAAATAGAAAAAAAAATATTTTTTTATTTTTTTATCGCCAGATTATCAAAACAGAAATAAGTGGGTGTGTTCATTCCCCAAGCGCCCATATCACTGCTGGCGAAGTCGAATACGACTTTATGAACTTTGTTTCCTAACGGTGTGAGATCAACCATTGTCCATTCGGTGATGACTCCGGGTGAATCGGCGGTACGGAGGTCGGCCAAATAAAATTCCACAATTGACCCCGTTGCATTTCCGTCTTTATCGTATGCGCTGATTATTAACTTAAACCAGTCGCCTGTTTCAAACTTTTTGGCAATATCGTCCCCATTTATCATGGATAGCGCGGCATAAGTTGTGTTGGTTACCCAGAAATGGTCAAATACACCCTCTTTGGTTGCATCTTTAAATGATATTTCACCACTGTTATTGTCGACAGCGAATGTCTTTGAACCTTTATATCCGCCGAATCCGGTAGTTATATCACTAGCGTATGCACTGCATTGATTGAGATAGCCTTCTGTAGTCATGTCATTCCATTGTGAAATGGCAATTCCGCCGTTCCAGAACTCACGCGACATCCCCATACCGTAAGGGTCTGCCTCGTTTAACATAAAGTTCAATCCGCTTCCGGCTTCTTCATACCCGATATATTGGCCTGCTCCAAAAGAAGAGTATAAGTTCTCTCCATACGATGTAGGGCCTGCCAAATAATTGGTAATATTGGCGTTCTCAAAATCAACTACATAATTGTAGTCGCGCGCATGGAGTTCCATGCTCACCATGGTAGTCTCATAATTGCCTAAGGCTATGATAGTCAGCATACCGCTTCGCTCGGCAAAAGCGTTTTCGCTCGGAGGCGCCGTGACGGTTAGCTTGTTGCCTTCGACAGTAGCTCTCCACCCGTCGGGCTTGGTGATGGCAATGTTTTGAACGCCGCTTTGGGTAATAGTAAATTCTTTGCTCACCCCACATTGAAAATATTGTACGTATTCTCCTGATAGCGTGAAGATTAATTCTTCAGACAAAGGTATGGTAATCGTATCGCCGTTGCTGAACTCAAACACGACAATACCCTTCTGAATGGTGATGTTGACAATAGAGGGCGCGTCCTGTCCGTCCCGTCCGTTCTGTCCGTCCTGTCCGTCTTTCCCCTGTGTCAGTTCTACCGTACTTCCGTCGGAAAGTAATACTTTATACCCGGATGAAATAGTTTCCACACTTATTACAGTCAACTGGTTTTCAAAAGCATTCTGTAATGTCTGATAACTTAACGCCTGTTTTTCAAATTCTTCCTGAAGGGCGTTGTACTTTTCCCTCAAATCGACGATGTCGTCCTTATAGCAACCGGTCATCAAAAGGGCTGCCATTACAAAAGCAAAAATAAATCTTTTCATGTTTTTAAAATTTTGAATGTTAATTAATTATTTAATAATAAAAGGTTTAGAAATTTAAATCCGTAAATCCGCTCACTTCGGTGGATACTTCGCCCAACCAGCCTATTTCAGCGCGGTTTGCAGTATGGACTTTTACGAAGTCAATACCTTTCAACGTGACGGGGTTCCCGTTATTATCCACCGCCCAGTCTATGTCAATCTGCGCCCGTACGTCATTGTTGGCCCAATTGTCGGCATAACCCCAATCATAGGCCGTAATAATCCAGTTTGTGCCATTACCCGACAGGTCGCTTATATTTGCTTCCATGAACGTTCCTTTCAGCATGTAGCTTTCGCCTGCCCACAGGGGATAGAATGTTTGGTCATGGTAGCTGTTATTGGAAACATAGCCGGCTTGTCCCTGGTTGTCAGTCCACCGGATATAGTTAGGCTCGTTGGGATCGGCTGGTTCTGATGTTGGTTTATAGTAGGTGATCTCGTAATTCCTGATGGTTGTTGGTTTATGGTATTCCGAGCCTGCTATTTCGTACCATTCGTCGTCGGGTAATCCATTTTCGTTGGCGTCATATGATACCATGATAACCCCAGGTTCGGCCGAACCGGAATAGGAGTTCCCAAGCACAACAAAATCATTGCCTTCTCCGTTGACGACCGTATGGTCGAAGCCGAAAATCACATACCCGCCAAATCCGCCCAGACAAATCATCGAGCCTTCTGTCAAGGCTGTTTCCGCTTTCTGCCGCATGGTTTCGGGCGTGTCGGCGTCTGTGGCTTCAGGCAAGGTGTTTATAAACTGTCCGGGGGCAGGTAAATACGCGAACACGTGCGTGATACCATTTATGAAGGCTTTATCGTTTACGGTTACCACAATTGTTTTCACATGTTCTCCCATAATGTTTTTAGCCTTAAAATCAAGTTGATATGTTCCCGCCTTTGCGAAAACATGCAACAAATCCTTTGTGTCGGATATTTCTTCCCCGTCGAGTAGCCACGAACAGGTGAAACTGCCCGTACTGTTAACTTGTGGTTGGATACGCAACCATTTCATTTTGTCGACAACAAAACCACCCGAAGGCTCTGTTATCGAAACATCCGGCGTAGCGGCATCAATACTGATGGTACTGCCGTCGGCAAACACAAAAGTCATCATTCCATTTTCTAATGTGATGATGCAATTGCTAACCGTCAGCTTCGAACCGTCGCTCAGGGTGATGATGTAGTAACCGTCTTGCATTTCATAATTGGTGACGTACAGTTGCTTATTGAGCGCTTCGAGCAGGTTCTCGTATTGTTCCATACGTTCTTTCAACCTGTTGATTTCGTCTTTCAGGTCGTTGACGTTGTTTTTCAGGTCGTTGACATCGTCTTGGTAGCATCCTGTCAGCATGACGGCTAACAATAATAATAAAATCCGTTTCATATTTTTATATAATTTCAGGGTTGAATAACTGCTGTTTTTTGTACGAATGTAATTTGGGTGGGAATATCGCCCGTTGTAACAATAAATAATGTTTTACCCTCATTATCAATGCAATAAAGTTTACCGGGCGAAACGTAATCCAAGGCATCTGTGATGTAGATGTTTTTAGAAAAGGGGTCTACCGCTATACAATATGGCATTTTTATGGCGTCACTCACCGCTTTAGGAAGGAAACTTCCTTCGAGTAAGGTTTCGGTTTTTACGTTTATCATCGAATAAATGTATGCTGTTGAGTTTAACTCCGAACCTATGATATAAGCCGTATCTCCTGATATGGTAAGATTCGTGCAGGCAATATCAAAAGTGTTCTTTACTGCGTCGGTTTGGGTATCTATGACAAACAGTTTCGTCGGGACATTGAAGTCGTCGCCGCGCGTACTAACGTACAAGTCGCCATAGTTGTCGGCCTTCATCCTGTGCAGATTAATGGCTACATCAATATCCTTGATTTTTGTAAATGTATTCAGGTCAATCACCGTAACGGTTCTTTCATAATTGGGCGGACTATACCCTCCGGAATTGGCGACATACAGTTTGTCGCCTACTGCCGCCATTTCTTCCGGTTGTCTGCCCACTTGCACAGTGCGTGTGATGGTAAGTGTTGCCGTATCTATTTCGGCAACAAACCCGTTAGGCGAGACTTCGCCTACTTGCACCTCGCTGTCATATACACTCACATATGCTTTGCCATGTGCAAAAGTCACGTAACGGCAATTTTTCACATCAATCACTTTTAACCGCTTTGTCGTTTTTACATCCATCACCTCCAGTTTATTGGAGCAGTTGATGACAGCATAAAGTTTCGAACCGTAGATACCGATGTCGTTGCCTACATCGCCTAACCCTAAGGTCGCTTCGGGATTGGCCTGACCGTAAACGTTTCGGCGGTATGTCCCCGATGCGTAGTCGTAATAATCCAACGATGCTTTGTTCATGTTCATATTGCCTTCGTTAAGCAGGTAGAAGCCTTCTATCGTCGTGACGGTTTGTGGCGGCAGCGGTTCTACCACTTCGGGAATAATCGGGTCGTCCTTTCTACATGCCGACAGCGCCAAAATAATGAATAATGCATAATGTACCCACCCGATCGGTAATGACGTAATGATTAATTGAATTTTTTTCATTTTTGTTGCGATATATAATTGAATAACGGAAAACTAAATAACCATTGATAAAGTAAAACGATAATTTCTTCCGGGCATTGGGAAATTGAGGATCACATCATAATACTGGTTCAACAGGTTGTTGACTTCCGCCGCTATACGAACAGGAATCTTCATTATTGTGCTTTCTCCTGTCAATGCCAAGTCGTGCGTATACCAGGGTTGTACATAATTCACAGGGATATTGGCCTTTTGGCTGTAACGCTCCCCTGTGTAGATAAAACTGTAATTGAGTTGCAAGTTTTTCCACCATGCCGAAGCGGTCAGTGTCCCGCTGTGAACAGGCGTGTAAGGTATCTGTTGACCAAAAGTTGTACCGTCGGCTGTGATATCAATGGCTTTCTGAAACGTATAACTAATCCCTAAATCGAGTAAAATTGTGGCAGGAAGCCTGAAACCAAAATTCGTGTTTGCTTCCAAACCCTTTATTTCCACCTCACCGAGATTCATCATTGTCCAGCGGAAAAGGTTGGACGAAGGCATGGCTATGATTTTGTCTTTCACACGATTATAATACATGTCAACCTGTAAGGAAGCCAAACGTAAAAATCCTGTCTGCCAATCGTTCAACCATGTAGCGCCCAAGTCGTATTGGGTAGTGTATTCGGGGCGCAGGGAACTGTTACCGACGAATGTGTAATATAAATCATTGAATGATGGCATGCGAAACGATTCCTTATAAAAAGTCCTTAGACGAAATTTTCTTGTGTTGAACGGTTGCAACGATGCCGAAACAACGGGACAAAACACTTTACAACTTTCACCTTGTTGATATTCCTTCACCTTATCATCAATATAACCACCGAGCAAATTAGCCTGCAAATCAAATCGCCTCCATTTCAAATTATTAGAAAGCGCGCCGAGATAAGAGTAGCGGGTAGGATACGGGAAATGGTAAAGGTTGGCATTGAGCGTATTGACGGAAAAGTCTGTGGATAACGAGACACTCCACCACTCGAAAATACTCGCCTGATTGACTAACGATGCGTACAATTCGTTTTGGAAATACCTGTTATCCAATGCCCCTTCAAGCGTTTGATAGTCGGGGTCGATGTACCGGTTGTAATCGCGGCTAAATTTGAGGTTTGCCAGCAAATCATGCCCTTTGAAAAATGACCGGTTCAGCGAACCGTGCACAAAGAAATTCCTGTCCCATTGCCGCTGGACATGGCTGAAGCGGTTGGCTACAATCGCTCCGGGAAGCCCGCGCTCCGAATCATAGAAATATACTTTCAGCGAGGCTTGGCCATTGTCTTTCAGCGAGTAGTCTTTCAACGAGGCTTGCCGATTGTCTTTCGGCGAGTTGTCTTTCAGTCGTACATGTAGTGTCAGTTCTGTACGTAGCGCTGTAATATCTCCGTTTTGCCTGACAGCGGTTGTATCGTATCCGCCTTCTTTATGGTAACGGTACTTGTAACGCCCGTGTGCACTCACCCATTCCGTGCTTGCAGACAGGGAAAGGTTTTGCGTGAGTTTTTGCTGATACAGCACAGCGGGATTGACCAATCCAAACGAACCTGTTTTGAAGGAGGCTTTCAGGCAGGAATTTTTACCGTCGTCGAAGAAGGGGATTTTGGTGCGCAGGAAAAGCGTATTAGAGGCAAACAGACCGCGAGCGGGTTGAAAAATAGAGGATTTTTGTCCGTTATACAGTTCAATGGTTTCAATATTGTCTAATGAATATTTCCCTAAATCCACCTGTCCGTTCATAGCGTTGCCGATGCTCATGCCATCGTAAAAAACGGCGGTATGTGCGCTACCGAGGCTTCGTACATTAATGGTTTTGATACCTCCTACCCCACCGTAGTCTTTCAATTGTACCCCCGAAAAATATCGTATCGCATCGGCTACCGAAAGATTGTTCATCTTTTCGAGTTCCCGCCCCGACAGAATTTGTGCAGGCATGGGCGACTCGACACTGAATCTGTGCCGGTTAGCCGTAACAACGACCTCCTCCATTTTGTATACTCTAACCGTATCAGACGGTTCTGCTGTTAGTACCTCTGCCTGTGTCGGCTTCAGAAACAGGAGCATCACAATCAGAACAAAAACTCTTGCCCATACCCGTAAACATGTGTGTTTACATAATATCATAAAAAAACTATTTGCTTGGAGCGACAGACGTGACACAGCGTGTAACATCAGTTTGCTCCGGTTCAACAAATAGCCTCTCGGAAAAAGTGAAATCAAATGAAAATATGCGGATTTGCATTTGTTTTCAAAGCCTCATTCCTCGAAGACTTTAAACTAAATCTGCACTGGCAGGTCTCCTGACTTGTTCGCGTTTTGAACCGCCTTCCCATCCCTGATAGTCGGAACAGTGGCAATGGTCTTGTCAAAACGTTGCATAAAACTTACAGTAGCGGGTCTGTCCAGGATTTTCACCTGATTCCCTCTTCGTCGGACTTGTCCGAAAGACGTATCCGAACCAATGCGGGGGCAAAGATATAAAAAAGTATATTACCGCCAAAAATAATTTGAAATAATTTCATTTTTCAGGTGTCAAGCTGAGTTCAGGTTATTATTTCGATTTCAATATTGTTTTCCATCGCTACACTTCGAATCACTTTTTTGACATGTCCGGAGGTTTTATAGAGCAATACAATGCCCTGTTGATGTTGTATTTCCATACGTTTGAAGGAAATATCGTCCATCACGCCGTCGACAAAATAATCCCCGTCAGAAAGTGTGACATAGCCCTTACATCGATATATTATGGTCTTTATGCCATCTGTCAGCTTTAGAAAGGTATTCTTATCAGGTTTATTCAGCACTTTAAAAGTAAGCGACCCTGAGACCAAATCCTGCTTGCCGCCTAATACCCTGTTAGGGTTTGGCATTAAATCCATTAACAAATCACAGGGAATATCGGCATAAGTGGTTCTACAAATGTCACACGACTGATTGAGACTTCTTATGATACGCTCGGTTTTTTCAATTTTTTCTTCCTTAACCAAGTCTATCTTGTTGATTACTACCAATGAAGATTGCTTGACTTGGTAGGGCGTCACAACCGCAGTTGCATATACTTTTTCAAAATTAGCAGCATCTACCATGCAAATACAGCCTCTGTAATCAAAGATTTCGCCCGAAATGGCTTTTGTCTGTGCAAGCACATCATCAATATTTGTGGGGTTGGAAAGTCCGGAGGTCTCAACAAACAATACATCAACCGGAGATTGAGCAGCCTGTATCAACGCATCAATGAACATATCCAACCTGCAAACGCAAAAAATCGACCCGTTGGAAATTTCAGTAACTTCAAAACCTTTACCTGAAAACAAACTGCCGTCAACGCCCTGTTTACCAAATTCATTGACAATGACAGCGATTCGTTTATCAGGAAAAATTTTAATCGCGCTGTTCACAAAGGTGGTTTTCCCCGAGCCTAAAAAACCGGTTACCAAGTATAACGTCTTCACAAAACCGTCCCTGTTTTATCAACCGTTACTTATTTGCTATTGATTTCTTCCATTGCAGCCAATACCTTTGCGGTAAATTCGGCTTTGTTAGGAATAATGGAAGAATATACCAACTTACCATTAATATATATGGACGGCAATTGAGAAACGCCCATTTTAACAAAACGGGCTATGTCTTTCTTAAACATATATTTGTACTCGACAACATCAATGGCATCGCCAAAATGCTTTTTAACCTCTAAGGCGGCTCCCATTATATAAGTACAAGCGGCGCAGGTTTCGGAATCGAGCGTACAAACTTCTATCAGAGGCCTTGAAAGGCGCTCATAATCAGGTAGCTCTACTACAATATCTTCCTTGGGAGCCTCATAATTTTTAATCATTTCCTTGACTTTAGCCGTTTCATGAACGGCCTGTGCCGCCGCAATCGTATTTTCTAACGGAATGTCATAAGGCATGTCACAACCGGGAGAAACGATATAATTACCAATCCCCAGACTTTCAATTAACTCCACAACACATTTCATATTATCCTGTTGTGTCCCATGCAGCATAACAGTGGTAAGCGGGATATTTCCTCCGATTGCAATGCCATAGTGGTCGGTAATTTCCTTTGCCTTCACCATATTAACATTTTCGTCAACCGCAATGCCATCCGGTTTTGTTTTACACATCACTTCAATACTCAAAGAGGCGTTTCCGCATACAAAGAACGAACTGAATGTTTTGTTTTCCCTAATATACGCAAACAACTCAGTATAAGGTTCACTCAAAAACATTTCAAAATGCTCCGGCGAAATTTGTGAGACTAACGGGTCAACAACAGCAATGACATCCATACCAGCGTCGATATACATTTTTGCCATGGCTTTGTTAACTGCAACACAGTAAGCAACTAACTCTTTAACATAATCCTCATCTTCAAACATATCCATAAAAATATTGTTGCCTCGAAGGTGGGAAGCCAATGTAAACGGTCCACAAATTAATCCGTAAAGCGCAATTGTATCTCCAATCTCATTCTTAACCCTTTTCATAACATCAAGAATCATCGGTAGTCTGCCGTCAACAGGAGTTGGCGTTTTACATACACACGGAATTTCATCAGAATCCTCCAAAGGATGAGTCCTGACTGAAGGAGGTCCCTTTAAAGCCCAAAGCAACTCGCAGCCTAATATTTCAGCTTCCACCTGTAAATCAAACAGTACAGGGATACCGTCTGCATGGTATAACTTTGCTATCTCAACAACCCCTTTAAAAAGGCTGTCGCCGTTTGTGAGCATCTCGGCGGCGTCTTTGCCCAGCATTTTTCCTGCATGAACACCAACAAACGGCACCCAAGGTGCACGTTCTGTTTGCTCGTGTCTAAAAACTCTGAAAATTAAATCTTTACCTGTCATAATACTATCTTATTTTGTATAATATAATTCTCAATTTGGCTGAAACGCATGATGCTTTACAGCGCAAAGGTACAAAAAAAAAATTCTATTAAAACAAAAAGTTAGAAATCTAAAAGGAATAATGCTGTTCGGGGTTCCTCAATCACTATGCGAAACCCTACATTAAACACCTTTTGATAAGGTCTGTACGGCAACCGGTAGGAAGAGGTAGCCCTGTAAGGCCTGTCATACCACGATCCCCCTCTCGCTACTTTCTTATTCTCAGTATTCATGTTGTTTCGTCCGTCATCGGCTTTATACGGGTAAGGCTTGTAATCTGATAGCGTCCATTCCCATACATTGCCATGCATGTCGTGTACATCAAAAAAATTGGGACGGTATCGTCCGACAAATTCTGAGATAAAGCTATCATCCTTGTATATTGTATCATGCGGTATCCAATCATCGAAAGGTCCGGGGTTATCAATAATCCGTACGCTTTCAGCATATTTATGATACGAGCAGGCTACAAATTCCTGTATTTTGATGTCGCCCAAGTTGGCATAAGCCGTAAAGTCATCGCCAAAAGCGCCGAATGAGTAGGGTTGGTTACTCCCTGCACGACAAGCCCATTCCCATTGCGCTTCGGTAGGCAGTGAAACTTTTAGTCCTGTTTGCTCACTCAACCAACAGCAGAACGCCATCGCCTCTTCCCATGAAACACGAACAACCGGCTGATCGGGATGATTCATGGGATAACCCTTTCGTCCGTACTGCATCCCATGACGGTGTTCGTCGCGCGAATCATGTTCGGGGTCAAACAGCGCATATATTTTATTGGTGATCTCAAAACGTCCTATCCAATAAGGACTTACTTCCTGAATCGTTTGGGGCATCTCATCCGGATGATTCGTACTGCCCATAATAAATGTGCCGCCCGGAATCTTTATCATATCGAGCTTGACATTATCCGACAATGGTATGGAAACCTGATATTGGTTTAAGGCTAACTGTCGGTTTTCGATATCCGACCGTGCGATGGGCCATCCCGTCAGTGTTTCCGTTCCTTTATCTATTTGGAGAGGCTCCGGCTGTTGGGTAACGATATTTAATGGTTTTTCCGGGAGTTGCTCCAGGTCAGGGTCTTCAAGTCCGAACATCGGTGCGTATATTTTTCTCAGATTTCTTGATTGTTCCGTTTGCGGGTAGATGCTTATATCCGATCTTCGGCCATGATAAGGTGCATTCATGTCAATCCAACAGGACAGCCTTTCCATCTCTTCAACATTCAAGCGCACATTGTGATGTCCTTTTTGCAATATTTGCATCAATTCGGTCTGGTCGGCATGTACATCCATCGGAACCAGCATATCCATATCGCTTTCCGTTCCGGGACGACGGACATAACGGTGCAGGTTAGCATACGATACGGAGAACTCACCCCCGTAAGACCTGTCAGCCATCCCTGCAATGTCCGAATACCAGCCGGTAAGCCGTTTATCGCCTTTAAGATAGGGGATTGCCGGTTGGCTTTCATTATGACAAGTTACGCAGGCGCGGTCGAGTACCGGTTGTACTTCATGTTCGTAACTGAACCCGCGTTCTTTGCCATACCACTCTTGAATCATTTGCGGTTTTTTACGGGCGGCCATACTGATACGCGGCGGTGGTACGCTGTTCCTGTCCTCGTGGCAACCGATGCACGAAAGTATTTCACCCGGCATGGCGGTAAACCATGAACGCATCAGTTGCAACGCCTTCCCTTCTGCGTCTAACGGTTGTACGGCTATCGGCGTATGTGCCGGAATGACGAACAAAGCCGACCCGTCGTCCTCAACATCAAC
>JGI24702J35022_10000358_pt1 | contig 27114 bp, 12 predicted proteins | sample TergutTh196P4_FD_35022 | JGI IMG/M metagenome (IMG submission 35022)
CGCTTGATCCGCGTTTTATCATTTATCATAAGGATGAAGCGCCTCTGTATGGCGGATATTATACGCAGGATGAAATAAAAGAATTGGTTCGCTATGCTCAAAAAAGTCACGTCGAGATTATTCCCGAAATAGATATGCCCGGACACATGTCGGCTGCAATCAGCTTATATCCCGAATTGAGTTGCCCGGGAGAAGTGGGCTGGGGGAATACATTTTCTTATCCGTTGTGTCCGTGTAACGAAGCTACTTTTTCATTTCTTGAAGATATTTTAGATGAAATAACCGATCTTTTTCCATCCCGTTTCATTCATTTAGGCATTGATGAGGTAGAAAAAAACACTTGGGCGAACTCGGATGCCTGTAAAAATCTGATGAAAGAAAAAGGGTTTGAGCGGTTGGAACAGTTGCAGACCTATTTTGCAGAACGTATTCAAAAATATTTATTGACGAAAGGCAAAGAGGTTGTCGCTTGGGATGAAGTGCTGGAAGGCGGAATCAATTCGGATGTGAATGTGATGTTCTGGCGCGACTGGGTAGGNGNCGTACCGGAGAAAGCTGTAAATAACGGTAACCGGATTATATTTGTACCTACCTCCCCGCTTTATTTTTCACGTCGCGATTCTTCGNTATATTCCATCTATCATATCCACAAGCTGTTCGATGCGATCCCGGAAGAGAAACAATTCCTNATNCGGGGGGCGCAGGCCTGTATCTGGTCGGAAATGACGCCTTCCGAAAACATGGCGAACATGCAGATTTACCCGCGTTTATTGGCTTTGTCGGAAGCTACATGGACACAGAAAAACGCACAGAATTGGCCTTCTTTCAAACAACGACTGTCCCACCAATTAGCCTTTCTCGACACAGAAAATGTAAAACATCCCTCTCGTCCGTATACGCTCATTCCTTTCATGTCGGTGGATATAAAAGAAAAACACATCCATCTCGAATTGGAAAGCGAACAGATTGACCCCGTCATCTTTTATACCACAGACGGAACCGTCCCCACAGAACAATCACAACGTTATCATAACGGTATTTTTGTGTCGGATAGCGCCCGGATAAACGCTGCAATCTTCGACAAGGGGATTATGCAACCTCCTTTTCTCAAACGATCGGTCGATTATCATAAAGCAATAAATAAACCCGTCTCTTACAATATCGGCTGGAACAAAGCATACCCGGCCAACCTTGAGCATACATTGACGGACGGATTAAGAGGAGGCGAACGCTATAACGATGGCTTCTGGCAAGGGTTCACCACCAATATTGACGTCACAATCGACATGCAGGAACCAACCTTCATTCAAGGTTTTTCTGCTATGTTTATGCAACAAACCGGTCCGGGCGTCTACATGCCCGAATATGTTGAAGTGAGCCTTTCGGACGATGGCAGTCGTTTCGAAAAAGCGCTTGTCATAACAAATGATGTCCCTGAAACAGAACGGACACTCGTGATAAAGAAGTTTTCAGGCGAGATCAAAAAAACGGCTCGCTATGTGAAAGTTCTCGCTAAAAATACAAAAGGTTTTATTTTTACCGACGAATTAGTGATCTACTAATTTATTTATTATTGAAGTTTTACTGTATAAGTTTTTCCCTTTTCTGTCATAAAATCAACCGTATAGTACGTCTTCTCCGGCAAATCCTTTAGCGTTGCACGACTTGGATTTTGCGGAACTCCCGGATCTGTATAGGAGAAAAGAGGATTGGGATTTTGCCCTTCAGCTGTTGATACTTCGGCTTGATGCACTTTTATCTTTTCACAAGTACGTAATCTGCAATTACCACCTAAAGTCGAAGTTATTTTTGCCGTTAAGAGCGTCCCCTTATCCCATTCCATATCTACAACAAACCCGCCACGAGTTTTCAATCCGGTTATTTTTCCTGTTAGCCATTCCGACGGTAATGCAGGTAACAATTGGATAAATCCGGCGTGACTTTGAAGTAGCATTTCAACTATTCCTGCTGTATAACCGAAATTCCCATCAATTTGGTAAGAAGAGGAACTCCATAAGTTATAGTGTAATCCGCCACCCCTGTTCGTTGAGTTACAAAAGTCAACTGGTTTGAACAGGTTATTGATAATAAGATTTGCATGATCTCCGTCCAATAATCTTGCCCACAAATTGATTTTCCATCCCATGGACCATCCACCGGCGCCGTCTCCCCTTATTTCCAAACTTTTAAGTATTGCACGGAACAAATCGGGAGCGTGATCGTAGGCAATTTGATCTCCCGGATATAGACCATAGAGATGAGACAGATGGCGGTGTTGCGGTTCAGGTTCATCAAAATCCTGTTGCCATTCCTGTAATTGTCCTTTAGCTCCAATACGATAGGGTAGCAAGTGTGCCAATTTATCCTGTAAATTTTTTCTGAAATCAACATCGGTATTCAATTTTTCGGCTGCCAGCACTGTGCGTGAAAAAAGTTCGCGAATCATTGACATATCCATGGTACAGCCCATGCTTACTGTTGCCCGTTGACCCTCTTTGGTAAAAAAAGTGTTTTCGGGCGATGTACTGACAGGAGTAACCCAATAGCCTTCGGCATTGTATACCATCCAGTCTGCAAAAAATTCTGAAGCGCCTTTCATTACGGGATAAGCTTCGTTGCGAAGAAAATCTTCATCACCCGAAAAGAGGTAATGTTCCCATAAATGGCTACATAACCAAGCGCTTAATACCGGCCAGTATGATGCCATTGGATGACCGTCATTCGGATAAGTTTCACGCCAGATGGCTACATTATGATGTCCGACCCAACCTTTTCTGTGGTACATATTTCTTGCCGTTTCCGCTCCTGTAACCGCTATCTCTTTAATCATCTGGAACAAGGGCTGATGACATTCTGAAAGATTAGTCAGTTCCGCCGGCCAGTAATTCATCTCAGTATTGATGTTCACGGTGTATGCTCCGTTCCAGGGCGGTATAACCTGATCATTCCATATCCCCTGTAAATTTAGGGGTTGTCCTCCCGGACGCGAACCGCTGATCATCAGATAACGCCCGTATTGAAATAGAAGCGCTACCACTCCGTAATCAGGTGTTTGACTGTACCTGCAAATACGTTCATCCGTAGGCAAAGCCATTTGTTCTTCTGTGACGGGCAACTCAAATGAAACCCGTCCAAATAAGGAATTATAATCACTTATATGCCTTTTTTTCAACTGGTTGTATTTTTGAGAGACTGCCTTATTCAACGTCTCCTCCGCTATTGTAGCAGCATCCAGACCTTCGCGCGACGGACTTTTATCAAACCCGTTGAAACTGGTTGCAGACGAAAGAATAAGTACGATTTCATCAGTTCCTGATATTCTTAATCCGCTATTGTCTATTGTCATCTGCGAATTTGGGGCAATAGCTTTAATACGGGTTTCAAAAAATGTGCCCATACCATTGATTTCGTCGCCATAAAGAACCTGTTTATCAAATTTTCGGGTCCCGTCGGGATGATACAATTCAGGATGTTTACTTTGAAAACCCCATCCTTCAATTTGTTCAAATGTACGTCGTTCTACGTAACCGGGCGCTTGTCCGCTCATGGAAACAAGGCCGTCATCAGAAGATACCTTTTGTTTAGCTGTTGGATGTACGGATGATAATGAGGTTGTAATATCCAAACCATCCTTCCTGTCACTGTGTAACCGCATCACAATTACATTGTCGGGATTTGAGGCGAATATCTCCCTGGAATATTGAACGCCGTTTTGTTGGTATGTGATTTTCAAGATAGAATTGGCGATATCCAATTCCCTTTTATAATTGATTATTTCGCCTTTCACATGATTGTCCAAATGCCAATCACCCAAAGGCTGGTAATTCTGGTGTAAACGTCCCATCCAGTTTTTTAACAGGAAATCGGTTGCTTCCACATATTTTTCAGCCCGTAACATCTCTAACACCTCGTCATAGGTCGTCGTGATATCAAGTCCTTTCCATGCAGTGGCAGGCTCCCCGCTATACAGGGTATTATCATTCAACTGCAATATTTCATCATCTACCTTGCCATACACCATGGCTCCTATATGTCCGTTTCCGACAGGAAGCGCTTCATACCATGTGTCGCCTTGTTGCTCATACCATAATCTTAAATTTTTTGATTCTTCGTTTCGGCATGAAACGACTATCAACACAATCAATAATAATAAATAGTTGTTTTTCATCTGATAATTTTTTTTAAAACATTAATTCCTGATTTGATCAATAAATAATAAAATTTTAATTCACATTTGGAATTAAAACTTCCACATCTTTTTTGCGTGATTCCGGGATGATAATTAATTTTTTGATGTTTCCATCCAAGTATTCCACTTCGACAGTCGTATTATACGGTGCGTGCAGCTTAAAGTAAACATCTTTCCCTTGCGGCCAAGCCGGCAGGATATAGATATTATCTCCTACTGTCTGCATGAGCATTTCTTGTAATCCGATCATACCCGAACCACCCCAATTATGGTCGGGGTCCCAGTCGTGGCGATTTGGCCCCCAGAAAGTTGGAAACCTGTAAAGGGGTGTGTCCTTCAGTTTCTTCATATTGTATTCGAAAGCCTCATTGGTCATTCCCATGCGTGCCAACTGAATACCGTCCTGATGCCAACTTTGTTCACGTCCTTTTACAATTGTATTGTCTTTTTTGTATGTATTACGGAAAATTTCCATTTCCTTACTCTTCAGATCGAATCTGTCGAATGGGAATAGCGGATAAAACTGGGGAGCTTCCTGATTCCGAATCGCTATATATGATTCTGCCGGCTTAATAATCAAAGAATTATCTGCTAATGTTTCGTAATAAACGCCACTTGGTAATCTATCCAAGTATTCTTTGAAATATTTTTTATCTGTGGCCGAGAGCGAATCGCTCTCCAATCTCAGAAGAGATTCCAAGCAGGTGCGTATACCGGACAGGAGGCAAACGGGATTTTTAGCTCCGCGATAGGTTTCTAAGGCTGTAGAAGGGGAAAAAACTAATTTGCCGCTTTCATCAAACGATTGGCCGTTGCGTATCCGCTGCCGCGCCTGATAATGTTCATCGAAGAAGATCAAGCTCTCCTTGATGAAAGGCATATAGCGATCAATGTTTTGACCTGTAAACCGATGGTATTCCAACATCATGTAGGCATGTTCAACCTGCGCAATCCAATGATAAGCTATAGAACCGTTCGCCATCATACCTTTCTCTACAAAAGAGTTATAAGACTGAGCGCCGTCTGCGCGAGGATCGCCGAAAGGAATTTCGACTCCCCGTCCACGACGGTCATCCGTATCCCAGCCCCAACCGGAGGCTATTTCCAATCCTGCTGCATTAACATACTCACAAAACATCGCGCCTCTGTGGCCGAAGACTGTTTTTACTTTTGCTTTCGCACCCGGCAATCCCCATTCAAAGAGATTAAATTCTGATTTCATGCCATCAAAGTCTCCTGATTTCAGCATAGGCCAATACAATAAACGTTGGTTTTGTGCAGTATGCACATCCCCACCCCAAGTTCGATAGTCAGGATCAAACTTTCTATCCTCAAATACGAATACCGGGTCGAAAGTAATGCTTCCGCCATTGAATTTAGTTGGGAATTCGCCATACAGATTCCCCCCTAACTGATAACGTGTCAACTGATAATTACGTCCTGACTGCCATATTCTCGGATCGCTCTCTTTCTGTTGGGGATCGACGATCACCCAACTGCGATTCCAGAATTGATTCCACCATGCCACATTTTTTTTGAAGTTTCCCGACTTTCGGTCGAGGCCACGTATGTTGGCCTGTAGATTTTTTTCCCATTCATCGATGGTAGAAGCCTGTTCATTGTGGGTAGCTACAATAACATGATAATTTTTGGATGGTTTTTCACTCATCAGACTCCATGATTTATAAGGAGTTTCGTACAAGACACCTTCATCTGTTTTGCCGGGGATCAGATTTTCCCCAAAAACGACTCCGCCGAACGTAAGGTTACTGTTGGCATTGGTAATCTCATCCTTATAAGCCTCTACTTCTTGTTGTACAAGCATTAGACTGTGTGCGAAGGGCTCTTTCGGATTACGATGATAGAATAATATGCTGTTACCTTCGTAACGTATTGTATCTTTCGCTTTCCAAACTTTACCTGGATATGCATCCAGCGAAAAAATGGTATGACGCTCGTTTGGGGGCACTTCCCGATCTACTGTACGCCAGTTTTCGTATGTCACTTTTAAATCGGTTTTTTTATCGGAATCGACGGTCACATGTACCGAATGGTTCGTTATATCGACCCATACTTTTATATTAGTACTGACTTCATCATTATGCGCCTTGACAGAAACATAACCGTCTGTGAGGTGAAGTGTCTGCTTAAACTCACGATAACTATCAAAAGGATTTGGAGTCAGTGTGAAACGGTATCGTCCTAATTTCAGATATTCACCGTTTTCGCAAAAGCTACCGCTTCTTTGCAGATACATGTACAGGTTGCCGTCTTCCACCCAGACGTTTCCTCCAATATCTCCACCTCCTATGGGCATTGAACCGGATGCGTTTTTTGAGGGCGAATCCCACACTACATTATATTGGCTTAGATAGTTGTAGCCGCTACTTGAGTTTTTATCACCGCACCCGACAAAAACACTGCAAGTTAGACATAAAATAACAATATTTTTCATCCGGTATATTATTTTGCCAAGGACACTACATATGTTTTTCCTTTTTCTGTCATAAAATCAACCGTATACATCGTTTTAGGAGAAAATTCTTCCAACGAAGTCTTGCTGAAATTCTGATATTCACCGGGATTAATATACGTAAAAAGATGATTGGGATTCTTTCCTTCAGCAATTGAGACTTCTACATGCTGTACTTGTATCTTTTCATAAGTACGTAATCTGCAATTACCTCCTAAAGTCGAAGTGATTTCTGCGCTGAAAAGTTTTCCGTCTTTCCATTCCATGTCTATGATGAATCCGCCTCTTGCTTTCAAACCTGTTATTTTTCCGTCCGGCCATTGGGAAGGCAAAGCCGGTAATAATTGAACAAATCCGGCATGGCTTTGAAGCAACATCTCAGCCACTGCGGCAGTAAATCCGAAATTCCCGTCAATCTGATAAGTACCGCTGTTCAACATATTCTTATTCAACGATCCGCCTTGCAAAGACCCGTCACTCCATAAGCGGGTAGGCCCAAACATATATTTCATTATATCTCCGGCATGATCGCCTTCCAATAGTCTGGCCCAGGAACACAATTTCCAACAAATTACCCATCCGCCGGAGCGGTCGCCACGAAGTTTCAAGGTTCTTTTAACAGCGCCCATCAATTCGGGCGTTTCATCAGGGTGAAATTGGTTGCCGGGAAAGAACCCGTAAACATGCGACATATGGCCGAAGGTCGGAAGCGGCTCTTCAAAATCCTGCTGCCATTCCTGCAACTGCCCTTTTGCCCCAATACGATAGGGCAATAAACGCGATATCTTTTCCTGCAAAACACTACGAAAATCAGTATCAACATTGAGTCGTTCCGAACTTTCAACAGTACGTGAAAACAACTCCCGGATCATGGCTATATCCATAGTAGGTCCTATACTGGCAGCCGCAACAATGTTATCATTTTTTATAAAGACATTCTCTGGGGATATGCCGACAGGAGTAACTAAATAGCCCTCACCATTATCAATCAACCAGTCAACAAAAAATTCGGAAGCGCTCTTTATCAAAGGGTAAACATCATTACGTAAAAATGATTCATCACCGGTAAACAGGTAATGTTCCCATAAATGGCTGCTGAGCCAAATACCCGCTACAGGCCAGAACGAATGTTGTGTAGCGCCGTCAATGGGGAATGATTCACGCCAAATGGAGGTATTGTGAAATGCAACCCATCCGTTTCGTCCGAACATTTTTTTTGCTGTTTCGGTTCCGTTAACGGCTAATTCTTTAATCATCCGAATCATAGGTTCGTGACATTCCGATAGATTGGTAATTTCGGCCGGCCAGTAATTCATTTGGGTGTTGATATTTAATGTATATGTACATCCCCATGGAGGTATGACCCTGTTATCGCTCCAAATACCCTGAAGGTTAAGTGGTTCGCCACCTGGACGGGAACCGCTTATCATCAGATAACGGCCATATTGGTAAAGTTGTCGTACTAAGCCATAATCCGCTGTTTCTTGGTAACCAAGAATCCGTTCATCTGTGGGAAGGGCTTCCTGTTCGGCTGTACCGTATAAATCAAATTGATTGCGATCATATAAAGATTTATAATCCCGGATATGACGCGTTTTCAATTCCTTATAATTACTTCCGGTAGCTTTGGCTAATTTTTCATCTGCTATTTTTACTGCATCGGCGCCTTCACGGGAAGGGCTTTTGTTATAGCCGTTAAAACTGGAGGCCGATGACAGGATTAAGATAATTTCATTTGTTCCGGATACTCTTAATCCGTCCCCATCAATGGCCATTTTTGCTTTTGGTGCAATCACCTTAATACGCGTTTCGAAGAACGTTCCTTTACCTTCAACTTCATTGGCATAGAGAACATTTTTATCATATTTACGAGTGCCGTCCGGATTGTACAATTCAGGACGTTTATATTGATGTCCCCATTGTTCAATCTCTTCAAATGACCTGCGTTCAACAAATCCGGGAACCTGACCGCTCATGGATACCATACCATCTTGCGACACGTTCGTTCGTGCAGTTGGATGCACTGATGACAAAGTGGTGGTGATATCCAAACCTTCTTTTTTATTGCAACTCAACCGCATCACAATAACATCGTCGGGATGAGAAGCAAAAATTTCCCGTGTGTATTGAGTCCCGTTTTGGGTATAGGTGATCCGGTGTATGGAGTTGGACATATCCAATTCGCGTTTATAATCACTTACCTCTCCCGTCACATGATTGACAAAATGCCATTCGCCCAGTGGTTGGTAGGTCTGGAGTGCGCGTCCTGTCCAGTTCAACAGCATAAATTCAGTTGCTTCTATATACTTTTCTTCGCGAAGCATCGTGACAACCTTATCATAAGTAGGGGTAATATCAACATTTTTCCATGTTGATGTGGGCTCGCCGCTGTACAATGTATTATCATTTAACTGAATGATTTCGTCATCAATTTTACCGTAAATCATTGCGCCCAAACGCCCATTGCCAATGGGAAGAGATTCCATCCATGCAGAGCCAGGCTCTTTATACCAAAGAGATTCGGAAGGTATTTCTTCTTTTTGTTGACATGCCATAAACAACAGAAGAGGCAATAAGATCAAAGTTTTTTTATTCATCATAGTTATAGATTTTTTTTAAATTCAAAAAAACCGGATCCGGATTTTATACCGGATCCGGTAATAAACAATCATTAATTGACGTAACCCGGATTTTGTTCCAGTTTTACTTCCGTATTACGTTCAATTTCAGAGAAAGGAATTGGCCAAAGGTTATGGTATTCCTCAACTGAAGTACCTGCACATTCATAAGTCCCTGTAATGTCTGTATAAGAAACATTGTACTTACGGTTGCGTTCGGCTATTTTGCCCAGACGGCAAAGGGTGATCATGCGTGGCTCTTCGTAATAGAGCTCGCGCATACGTTCATCGAGTATATAATCGATATCTATTTCAGAAGCGCTTGCTGATGAAGCGTTTGCACGGGCACGAATCACATTGATATCGTTAGCTGCCGACTGTCTGTCATTTTTACCCAAATACGCCTCAGCGCGAAGCAGGTATGTTTCGGCAAGCCGGAAATAGTATAAGTCTTTAAATGCATGGCTGGCATCGTTGATGACCAATGTTTCGCCGAAAGGTGTCAGTAGCGGATTGCCGCTGGCGTCCCGTCGATAGAAATCCGAAGGGACATCGCCTGTCACTTTCCATACAAAGAACGGAACCCATTGCCGTCTCCCTAAGTTTGTGGAAAAACCGTCTGCTACCAACCATTTGCCAAAAGCGGGAGATTCGTCATTATCTATCTGTAAGTCGCGTGCGATATTGTACTCCGAGATACGCATATCGTTGTTGTCGTTTTCCCAGACTCCCCAAATCATGTAGTCTGTCGGACTCATCCAGGAGACAGAACGCCCGCCCTTTTCAGCTGTATTACCCTTGAAAGCTGTTGCTGTAACGCCATCAATTGTAATGGTAATGTTTTCGTAAAAAGGGTTCCACTTCCAAGGCCATGAATCATTCAGGTTGGATGCAGGATTTAGATAATCGTACTGTTTTACCCAGAGTGATTCCGCATTACCCGAAGTACTTCGGTTTTGATTGCCCGTCTTGAAGAGGTCCGAATAGACATCGCCGGGCTGGTTTATTTTCGTGCCGAACCGATCGGTCATTAACTTCATGGCTGGATGGTTAATGACTGCATTAGCAGCATTGATGGCATTGTCGTAATCGCCGAGCGAAATATAAATCTCAGCCAGCAAGTGATTGGCCATCTGTTTCGATATTTTTCCATCCCTTAAATCTTCGATATTTCCGAGCAACGTAACGGCTTCAACCAAATCATCCTTTGCCAGCGTGTATGTTTCCTGCCGGGTAGAACGTACAAAATTGCGGCGAGGCGTAACTATTTCCTCAGTGATTAACGGAACTCCACCAAAAAGATGTCCCAGTATGCGATATCCGAATGCGCGAAAAAACAGCGCCTCTCCACGCAATGCATTTTTGTCTGATACCGGAATATCTGCGCCTTCAATGCGCGTCAATATCATATTAGCTTGATTAATAACATAATATGCGTTCTGCCAAATAAATAGTACGAGACCATTTTCAGGTACCATAGTTGCCTTATAGGTGTTCAAACGATCGAATGCAGCCGTACAAAGAGCTACATCTGTGCCATGATAGAGTGCAAAGAAACCATCATTAGTGGAGCAAAAGATAATTTCGGAGATTTTCCTGTACATCATGTTGGCGGCAGCCTGAAAATCGTTGACTGTTACCAAAGAGTTCTCTATCACATAGATAGATAACGCTTCTTCTTCAAGAAATTTATTCTCATCGCAAGATGTGAAGGTAAACATTGCTGCAATTGTCAACATTCCTGTTATTATTATTGTCTTCATATTTATAACTGTTTTAAAAATCAAAATTAATACCTATTGAATACGTTCTCATAAGCGGATAATCGCCGTCTAAACCCGAACTGTTGGGTTCCCTGTACCCCAAGCCTGTGCTTGTTTCGGGATCCCATCCGTCCCAGTCGGTAAAAGTCAGCAGGTTAGTGCCTGTCGCATATATTTTGAAATTGTTAATTCCAATCTTTTTCAAGATAGTCGAAGGAAGACGATATGAAAGTGTCAGATTCTGCAGACGTACAAAACTGCGTTGTATATAGGGCGAAAACTCATTTCCTAGAACTGGCGAAAACATACCTATCTGTCGGTAACGGGCGTTAGGATTTTCGGGCGTCCAGTAATCAAATTTGAAGGAATTGTTCTGATAGATATTGTCGGGATTAGCCAACCGCCTGCCAGGTTGCTCGTAGTAGTAATCTTTGCCGCCCTGAATTGAATTGATGAACATTTTCAGTTCCCAATTCTTGTATCGCAATACATTTTCAATGCTGAAACGATACGATGGGTCAGTATAGCCAAGTATCTTTCGGTCGTCCGCTGCCGAATAATTGCCGTCGTTATTGAGATCGGCTACCTTATACGTGCCGTAATAGAAGCCTGTAGGTATGTTACCTGCCCGGTAATCACTGACTTGCCACATTCCTATGATGTCAAAGTCATAACAAACGCCGTAGGGATGACCAATAAAAATCTTGCTTGCTACGAGGTCGTCTTCCTTGCCGTCGCCATCATTGTCAAGCCCCAGAATACTAACCACTTTATTTCGGTTGATGGAGTAATTGAATGTGATATTCCAACTGAAATCCTTCGTTTGAACAGGAATGCCGGTGAGCGCCATCTCGAAGCCGTAATTTGACAACTTACCGATATTGGTAGCGATAACATCGAGATTGTTGTTCATACGGGGAATGTTTATGTTGTAAAGCAAGTCGTGCGTATTTGAGCGATAAAACTCAAGAACGCCTGAAAGTCTACTGTTGAAAACGCTTATATCCATGCCTGCATTGAATGAATTGGTTGTTTCCCATTTCAGGTCATTGTTAGCCATAGAGGTTCTTTCGATACCTTTTTCAGCTTGAGAGCCGTCACCATAGAGATAAGCGTTCAAGGATTGTACCCTTGCCAATGTCTGATAACGTGAGACAGATCGATTGCCATTAGAGCCGTAACTTAATCGAAGTTTCAGATTATCAATCCATTTTAGATTATCCTTGATAAAACGTTCTTCGCCCAGATGCCAAGCGGCAGCAACAGAGGGGAAGACTGCAAATTTATTTTCCTTGCCGAAGCCGGAAAAGCCGTCGCGACGTACAGTACCTGTTATACTGTATTTACCGTCTAACGAGTAATTGAGACGAAACATGGCAAAGAGGCTTGCTTCCTTCCATGCATTCGATTCAATGACTTGTAGACTGGCGCTTGCCGCCTGCAGATAGTTAAATCCGAGAAGATCGTTATCATAATTGGTGCCTCTTGCCATTGTGCTTTCAAATTCACGCTTTTCGGCTCCATATGCCAAAGTTGAATTAATACTGTGCCTCCCAAACGTGTTGTTATAAGACAAGATATTATCGGCAGACCAATTGTATGTGCTATTGTTGTCCTTTTGCCCACGCCCTGTCAGATTTTGGTCCCAAGGATTGAAATTGAATACCTTACCAATAATCAGGTTTTGAGAGAAATTAATACGGTAACTCAGTCCTTTGATAAACGGGATATCAATGTCGGCATAGAAATTGCCAAAGAGATTGAGGCGTTTATTAACATTGTCCTGCTGAAGTGTCAGACTCGGGTTCAACGTATTTTTGTACGGGAAGATAATTAACTCGCCAGATGCATCGCGTTCCGGGCATACAGGAGGCAACTGAGTATCTTGATTACTCATCCTCGCTCCCGACCAATCGCCCACAGTAAAGAACGACTGAGTGCCGATTTTGAACCAGTTAGTTATTCTTGTATCCAGATTGAGGCGAACGTTATAACGCTTGTAAACATCGCCGCGCATATAGTTTTCCTGGTCAGTAAGTCCCATCGAAAGGAAATAACTACTCAGCTCGCTCCTGCCTCTTACACTCAAGTTGTGCGATTGAATATATGGATTATCGATTGTCCCGATATCCCACCAATCGGTATCAACACCATTGTTGTATCCGTTTACTGCATTGTTGTCCATCATATACCGGGACGGGTCCCAAATTGGATTGGGTTGCAACAAGTCGTCACCCGTGCGGCTCTGATCAATCCATCGGTCAGCAACCATTTGCAGGAATCCTTCCCTGTTCATGGGTCGCATCTTATCGGTTGTCAGTGTCTGGAGCGTGTATATTCCCGAGTATTCGATAATTGGTTTGCTCATCGCCTTGACCGATTTTGATGTGATCAGCATGACACCGTTGCTTGCCTGCGAACCGTAAATGGCTGCTGCACTGGCGTCTTTCAATATGTCAATCGATTCAATATCATTCGGATTAATGTCAACCAAATTGCCTCGATAGATCATTCCGTCGAGGACTATCAACGGAGAAGTGCTGCCTGAAATCGAGTTTCGTCCGCGAATACTTATTGTTGGGTCTTTTCCGGCTTCGCCGGTGGCGCCAACGTTCAACCCGGGAATTGTCCCCTGCAGCGCCTGTCCGACACTGATATTCGGCGATTCCCTCAGTTTATCCAGGTCGGCGCGTACCACAGAACCTGTCACGTCTCTTCGTTTTGCCGTGCCATATCCGATGACGATAACCTCGTCCATTTCCAGCGTACTCTCCGAAAGCGTGATTTCAAAACTCGTACGGTTATCAACTTCAATCTCCTGTGTCAGATATCCGATATACGAAATTTGCAAAACCGGCTTGTCGCCTGATACATTGAAAGTGAATTTTCCGTTCACATCCGTTATCGTCCCTTGTGATGTCCCCTTAACCATCACGCTTACGCCGGGTAACGGTTCACCATTGGAATCGGTTACCGTCCCTGTAATCGTAATTTGTTGTTGAATAGCAGCGTTTAAAATATTGTATGATTTTTCTGAAAACAGGATCATACTACTAAAAAAGAGAATAAACGAACAGATTCGTACTATTCTAATAAATTTTTTACGTCGCGACATTTTCATCACATCATGTCTCGACGTATTGTAGTTTAGCATAACATTTTGTTTTTTCATATAAATTAAATTAATTAATAAGTTGATTTTAAAAAATTCTAATGTAATTCTCATTTGCCGGGATAATGCATTATCATTAACAATCCGGATTTTATCGTTTCATAGTTTACTTCATAGGCATTGATTTTAAAGATTAGTTACAAAATTATATTTGACGAATGTTAGTATTCGGCGACAAAGATACGAAAAAATATTATTTTTTTGATTTCATTTAAAGTTGATTCTTACAACTACAACGATACAATGTGTAAATAAAATTGAGGAGGCTATTTTGTCGGAGTTCCTTAGACCATTCATATCCTATTGACGTTCAATTTTGGAGGTAGATTTGACAGGATTTGGATGGTTTTTTCTCAAAACGTCCTTTAATAACAATACTCCCCTTTTTCATGTCAGGATAAGCGGTGATATTTATACGAACTGTTCCATCTTCATTTATTGTTGCAAAACCTTGTGTTTCTATGCCTTGTAGCCATAAGGTTGCTTCAGTTGGACGTATCTCATCTTTTCCTTCCTTAAACCGCAAAGTATATTGTTCTGCTAAAGGGATAAACGATGACAAGTCAAATTCAAACTGATTATTGGATGTAACCCTCACTTCTCCAATATTTTTTTCGACTTTTACTTCTTGCAGATTCGTGGATGTCCTGTCCAATCCTGTATTGAAAACGGCAAAACGCTTTATGATGGGAGAAAAAGTAAACTCAATAATCTTCAAACGAATGGCGTCAATTTTTACCGGTGAGAAATGTTCGATCCGCTTATGACCTATAGATAAACCCCTGGCAAGAACCGTCCATTTGTTGTTCGTACGTCCTTCGATAATATATTGGCGTACCCTTTGCCCAAATGATATATCTTCCTGTATGATCACATGGTCGATGGATTCTACTTTATCAAATTGTAATTCCACTGTTTCTCCGTTTCCGTATGTTTCAGCTATACTATTGCCAAATAGCCTCCGGATTTCATTGCCGAACTGCCGGTACAGCTCCATATCTTTTGCGGGTATAAGTCCGGTGGTATCCGGCGCTGCATTGAGTAGCAATGTGGCTCCCCTGCCTACCGATTGGTAGTAAATATCCATTAATTCATCAAAACTGCGCAGGTTTTTTTCATTAGTCGAGCTCCAGAACCAATTGTGATCTTTCAGAGGCACATCTACTTCCACCGGCATCCATGTATCTCCGTCGGGATTATTGTGCACTGCAGTAGAAACTCCGGTAAGCGCGTCTTTCGAGTCGACCGTATACCAGTTGGGATATGGACAAATACCCCGTTCGTTACCCACCCAGCGAATAGTTGCAAAAGGACCTTGAAAAACAATGGGCGACGGCACATATTTCTTGACGATATCTTCCAGAGGAACAACAACACTTCCATCAAACCATATCTCAACCATCTGTTTACCATAGCGTGACAATACCTCCTCCCACTGTTTTCGCAGCACCTGATTGTAGGCTTCCTGTTTGTCAGGGTCTCTGGTTTTACCTCCACCGCCGGTATAAGCGCCCCAGGTATCATCTCCCGGATAAATATACACGCCTAATTTCATGCCACGTTCAAAACAGGCTTTGGCCAAATCATCGAGTACATCACCCTTGCCGTTTTTATAAGGAGTATTTTTGATACTGTAATCGGAGGCTTCAGTTTGCCACCAGCAGAATCCACCGGCATGTTTGGCAACGTACACAATCATTTTGGCATCAAATGATTTTGCAGCATCAATCCATTGATTGACATCAAGTTTGTCGGGATTAATTCGACTTAAAGGAGTGGAATGATCATCTTTTCCTGTTCCTTGCCAGGTAGCCGGGTCGAAATGAACAAACATGATTTGCTCCATTTCTTGCCACAAAACCTGCTGCGGGGTAGGAAGAACTATTTGTTGGGCAAAAATTTGATTGTAGCCCACAACAATGATAATAACTATCAGCGAAAATTTGAATCTCATGTTAATTTATTTTTTGAATTGTTTATAAAGTTTAAAGTTTAAAAGTAAATATATCGCGGAACAGCATAGAAGCCGGTATGAACTGCTTTTCGATGCCCGGCCCCGAAATCATAACTTCAGGGTATTTTCCGTCCCATATACGGTTTTGAAGCCCGGCGTCCCGCCGGTTGTATTCCGCGGGTGTATCCACTCTGGCGTCGGTAAAGGTGACGACGATTTCATGCATACCCTTTGCTAATGGAATCGACCAAACCCCGAAGGCGTGCTTCCTTGTAGAGGGGTACCACTGTTGTCCGTTTATGAAGACGTTCAGCTCATAGCTCTCCATTATGTAGTGCTTTATATATTCGTCCGGCGCGTGGAAACTGTATATGCCGTCGCTCGGAATGTTAATATAGCCACTGTACCTGTAGGAGTATGTTACGCTCTTTGGGTCTTCCGGCATTTCAAATAACGAGCTGACTGTTCCGCTGCTTACAGGTATGCATCTGTCAATGTTTAAGAACTCCTTCTTCCAATAGCCCCTGTAGTAGTCGTATTTTAACCCGTTTGTGAGGTTAGCGGCATCAACAGCCTTAGCAGGGCGAATATCTTCTTTTGTAAATACCGCCAGTGTGACCTCCGATGCCTTATCTCCGTCCGCCGAAACCGGATTTTTCTTTTCTCCCTTACGATACGCCCTTGCCAATATTCTTGTGGTTTCGGTCAGCGTTAACGGTCTGGTGTACAGTGTCGACGACGGTGTGGGCTGACTTCCGTCGGTGGTATAGCGAATTTCAACGTCCTCGGTAGCGCATGTCATAGTGATTTCAGCCTTGTGAGCGAAAGATGGGGCGTCGGGCAGTATCCTTACGGGCTTGATAGGGGTGTATATCGGTACAACGCCTGAAAAGCTTCCGCCTGCAAGGGTAAATTCAAAATCGGTATTCGGGGTGTTTTTGCTGCCCAGCGCTATTCCGTTCGTTCCCTTGCCTTTGACAACGAGCAGGGCTTCGCCGGTAATCGACGCTCCGCCCGTACTCAGCGGCTGATTTTTGTCCACCGCCACAAGGTAGTTTATAACCGTTCCGTTGGCCAGCGTCGCTTCAAAGCCCACCGTCCGCGTGCTTTCGCTTATGCTCTTAATGCTCTTAACTTCGTCGTCCTGCGTTCTGCGCGGGTAGAACACGCTTATAAGCACCTGTTCGCCCGTGCCTTTAATGCTTGCGTCGGCAAAGTAAAAATCAGATATTCTATAACTATTTGAATGGTCTACTCTGTAGATTGACGTTTCATATTCTACCGGCTGGCTGCTGAAATTGTAAATTGATATGTTTGCCATACCTCCCTTTTGTGTCTTTATCGACTGCGAGGCTTTGTCTATATTAATGTTTTCCTCCGCAAAGGACTTGTAGCCTTCCCTTGCCGGCTGGAGCGGGAATTTCCAACGCGCGGAGTATTTATGTGTATCGTTGCTTGTGAACCTGTCGGTTACAATCCAAAAGCCGTGTTCCCTGATATAGTGAACTCCCCTTTTGTGTACAATACCGCTCAATGAGGTTTTGAGCACTTCCACCTGCGAATCAGGGTGCTGATCCGACTTCCTCTCCCCCCAGGTTCCGACCTCCTTGCTCATTTTCATCCCGTCCCCGTAATAGGAATCGTGCATAATTTCGCCGTAATCAAACAACGAGGTAGTAGACCATCTGCCCTCCAACGGCTCATCCCACGCCGCAACCATCAGGGCGCGGTGCCCCCAATAGGGAATAGTGGCGTTCCGAACCTGAGGCTTTCCGTCTACCAGTACAAAGTCCTTAACAGGATCATACATACCCACTTCGCCCGCCATAATCAAGTCCTGTCCGAAGGCCGCCAAAACAAACAACCCATTCGACATATTACTCATCGCGGCGTGATTGAGCCCGTACAGATATGCGTTTTGGCTGCCCGGAGTCCACGATTCCCTGAAGTGGTAGTAACCGCTATAGGGGAATGATTCGGAGGTATACTGCGGTGTTTTTGCACCGTCGACGCTCCGTATCGTTTCCACTATCGCACGTATATTATCGGTTACTAAATCGACGCCAATGTCTTTNCCCCACTTTTCAAAATCCTCCAGATAGCTTGTTCTGCTTCGCAGGTCAGACCGGTTACCCATCGGGAACCCGCCCTGCGGCGTCAGCATACCTATCAGGAAATTCGCTATGTCCTTCATATGCATTGCCATCTCGTCATACCACCACTGCGAAACTATATCCGGTTCAGTGTTTTTCAGCGTTTTCACTATATTATAAAGGCCTTTCAGAGATTCAATATCGTACCCTACAACCTGTTCGATAATCGAACCGTCGGGTAACTTTGAAACGGTTTGGAAATCTTCCAAACGTCTCATACCCGCCCGCAGCATATCGTCACCGTTTTTGAAGCCAAGTTTCCTTAAAAGCATCCCCAGCGCGATTTGGTCGTTAAACATTCCGTTCGTCCAATTTTGAGGATTTGAACGTGAATAGGTCAGCGTATAAGCCAGATATTCCGTCATAAGCTTGGTAAACAGCCTCGCGAAGCTGTCGGAAGGCAGGACGTCCCCGCTTTCATCCAAAAGNTTGGCAAGATGCCTTGTTGTANCNATAAACATTCTGATTACCGCGTCCCCGTTGTGACTGTCAGGTATATACGCGGGAAGAATNTCTGCAAATATATTTTGGTTCATGGAATAGTCGTCCATATAATCGCACCATTTTTGGAGGTAAGAGACCTTCTTCGTCGCAAAATAAGCGTAAAGGAGCGGATTAAACAGGTTATAGTTCCACATCGGAGGGTTTTGGAACATATAGTCCACCCCGAAAGTCCTGACCGGCATACCGTAATCCCAGTTTATAGTTCCGGGTTTTCCCAAGTTTACCTGCTGATTGTTAATGGTAATAACGTCAAACATCATTAAATCGGCTTTCGGGTCAACAAGATTATCGCTCACCGCTTTCACTACCGATGGGAAATTGAACCCCGAATTAAAATAATAGTCGTTAAAAGTCATTACCTTTTTCATATAAAAGCGCTTAAATTCGTCAAGGAACCAGTTGTAATCACCTGCTTCATACAGCCTTAAAACAGTTTTCATATCCTGGTTTTCAAAGTCAAGCAAAAAGGCCAGCTCATCTGCCGTCTTTTTAATACTCTCGTCCGAACGGCGGTTGTCAAAAGCGAAGGAGCGTTCGAGTGCCTTTTCTTCGCTTATCAGGCTTGTTTCGTCTATTTTTATCTCCGGCTTAACTACCCAATCGCTCTTTTGTGCAAACAATAATGATCTGATTGTCAGTAAAATAATAACAAATAAATACTTCTTCATGTTTATTGAAATTAGTTTTTCCGCATTGTAATAATATAAGGGCTGGCAGACGACCAGCCCTTATATTGAAAAATAGCTACCAACCCGGATTTTGTGGAAGCAAAGCCGGATTCAACGTTGTTTGGTTTTGCGGCAAGGGGTCAAGATAATTTCTATCATTCCATAAACGTCTTGCCTCTAATTCATCTGAATAAACTCGCAGAAATTTCTTGGTTTTTCCGTCCCAATCGGTTATTACGGCAAACAATGAAGTGTTGAACGGATTCGTTCCCCCATTGATGAATGTATAGAAAGCTTCTACTTCATCGTTTACTACCATACCCCACATGGTTTTGGGATTTTCTATAAGTTTCCCTGCTTTCCAACGACAAATATCATCCCAGCGTAAGTTTTCTAATGCAAGTTCAATACAGCGTTCACGGCGAATTTCGTAGAGAAGCGGGGTTACATCATATCCGTAACGTGGATGCCCGGAAACAGTAATGGCCATTGGATCTGCGGGTGGATTAGTGGTAAGACGTCCCATCGTAATTTGATCCCCGCTACCATCGGTATAGTCAAGTCGACTTCGCAGTTTGTTGATTGTGAGATCAATCACCGCTTGTGTACACTGTCCCAATTCATACAATGCTTCGGCATAAATAAGCAGTGTTTCGGCATACCGGAAAATATACCAGTCGGTGGTTGTACTCATGGCGTTCCATTGTTCGGGATCAGGATCACGAAATTTGGTGGAAAAGTAACCGGTTGCATTTTGTTCATTCCCTGATCCTCCTCCGGGAATATCAATTATATTCGAAACAGGGAATCCGTTTGACAGCGTAAAAGGCACATACCTGTTATTTACCATGTTCCAAAGTCGCGGATCACGATGTTGTATTTCCATGATGATGGAATCGTCACCCAAGTATTTGTTACTCAATGCAATAGGAAGTCCGTCGATGTCTAAAAACTGTTCAATAAAATCTTTACTCAAACCATTGGAATGGTCTCTACCCAGACCTTGCATCAGCACGTCTCTGATATAAATACGAGGTAATATACATTCCTTATCCCTTGTAAGATCTTCCTGTATGAACTTGGCTTTGTACATCAACGGATGGTCATCATCCATGATGTATCTGGCTATTCCCGGTTCAATATCATAGAGATTTGCATCCATGATTGTTTTTGCCGCCGATGCCGCTTTTTCCATCAGGGGTTTCCATACCGATTCTTCTGCGCCACGATATTTTTGCCATGTGGCTTCATACAAACACACACGCGCCAGTAAATGCGATGCGCAGTATTTATGCAATTGACCAACCTCCACTTGAGCGGGGAGTTTCATGTTGTTGGCGGCAAATTCAAGGTCTTCAATCACTTTTCCAATTACTAAGAGGCGCGGGTCACGACCCTTGTAAAGCAAATCCTGGTCGTTGGTTTGTAAATCTCTATCGTACCAGGGCACATCGCCAAAACGTTTTACCTTGTTGAAATATTCGTTTGCACGGAAGAACCGAACTTCGCCCACATAGTGATTGATGTCGGCTTCATCGCCTTCCACAGTTTGATAACGGGCCATGAAATAGTTGCATCGACGAATGTTTCCCCAATCACCATAACTCCATCCATCATCGCCAGTAGGAACGATTCGCGTGTCGAAAATAACGGCGGAAGCAGCCTGCGGAACAGTAATGTCCGATGTGACATCCCCCCATGCAGGACTTGAGAGCGTCGTATAGAAGTATCTTGACCATAATTTCAGGTCATCAATTTTCTTCCAGTAATTTAAATCCGTAATCGAATTTTCGGGAATACGGTTGGTTACTTCACATGAAAGAAATCCCACAACTAACAGGGATAATAATATGAATTTTTTCACTTTCATTTTTCTATTGTTTTTAGGTTATTTTTAAAAAGTTATATTCATGCCGAACGATAAAAACCTGGCAACGGGGTATACCGAATTTGTGACAATATCAGTAGCTCTTCCTGCCTCTCCCACAACTTCCGGATCATACAACTTGGATAACTTTGTCCAGGTAAATATATTTTGTCCTGTAAAATATAATCTTATCTTATCAAACGATATTTTCCCGATCCAGTTATCCGGGAGTGTATAACCTATCGTTAACTGTTTGAAACGAAGGTAAGAAGCATCTTGTAAATAGCGAGAACTGGTTTGTCTGTTTCCACGAGATTCCTGGTACTGTTTAGGTAGAAAACCGTTTGGATTATCTTCTGTCCAATAGCTGTCAATCATCCTTGTCGGCACGCTCCAACGACCATCCACACCGAAATAACGACCTTCCGGCCACCAGTTACGTTTGCCCACACCTTGCAGAAATGATTCAAAGTCAAGGCCTTTCCAAGAAACGCCAAGTGTGATGCCATATTCGTAACGAGGTGTTGTATTACCGATAATTGCACGATCTCCGGGATCGCTAAGGGTATTACTTCCCGGGGATATTTCATCGGGTCTACTATTATCAAGTTTTACGTAACGCACATCCCCCGGATGCCATGTGCCATTATATAACCTGTTTTGATTTGGAGCGGCGGCAATTTCGTCGTAACTTTGAAAAAGTCCGTTTGACTTATATCCCCAGATTTCTCCAATTTTCTTTCCAACATAATGTCCGGATGAAAGCGTACCGGTGGGATTTTCATACTTGGTGATTTCCGCCAAAGCGTCACTCAATACAAAAGAAACATAATAATCGATCCCGGCGCCTTTAATTTGGTCGTTCCACCTAAGGATCAATTCCCAGCCTTCCGTTTTTAAGTCGGCAGCATTGGCATTAGGGACATTAGTACCTAATACCCCGGGTAAGGGCTGCGCTCCGGTAAGCATACCAATCGTATTTCGGGAAAAGACGTCGAAACTACCGGTGAGTCGATCTTTTAATAAACCAAAGTCAACTGCAATATTCCACTGGGTTACTTTCTCCCATGTAAGGTCAGCGCTTACCAATCCGGGTGCTGTTATTGCAACCCCTCTTTCATTATTAACCAGGTATTCCTGATTCAATGTTATACCGTAATCCGGCACATAGGAAAAATTAGTATTTATGTTCTGGTTCCCCAGATTTCCATACGAACCGCGCAACTTAAGATCGCTCAGAATAGGGTTTATCCCCTTCATGAAGTCCTCTTTACTGATGTACCATCCTACACCAAATGAAGGGAAGACGGCAAAACGATATCCCTCGGCAAATTTAGAACTGCCATCGTATCGACCGTTGATGTCTATGAGGTACTTCTCTGCGTAATCGTAATGGAACCTGCCGAATAAACCCTGAACCGCCCAACTGGTAGCATCACCGTTCACGGTTTGTATACCGGTAGCAAGACTAATAATAGGCAAATCTTTATCAATCAGGTTAAGCCTTTGGGCATTAAAGTATTGATAGGTCTTTATTTCCTGGTTGTATCCGGCGGTAATCTTGAAATTGCTTTTACCGGTATTCGCCGTATAATCAACGTATACGTTGGTCGCAGTATAGTAATCGTTTCTATTTTCCATCGTAACGCCATCATCTCTTACCCATGGATAAACATACTCGGTGCCATCAGCTCGTTTTTCCATGAAGCGTTTTCTTCCTAAAGTTCGATTCCATGAATAGGGATTAAACGTAAAATCGGCATTGACATTTAATCCGGTAAACGGACGCAATGTTATTTTACCGGTTACCCAGAAGTCATTCACTTTATAATGGTCGGAACCTGCCAACCTGCCAACAGCCATAGGATTAGTAATGGTACCTTGTCCGGAGTATGAACCATCGGGATGGGTTACAGGCATAAATGGCGGCAAATCGCCTCCCAATGGACCGGCATAGGCGTTTACTGCTCCGCGAGTTCCACCCGCCGGATGGTCTTCATGGCGATAAGTATATTTGACTTTTGCCCCAAAAGTAATCCATTTTTTTATATCGGTTGTTAAATCCGTGTTGATGGTATGTCGCTGATCCTTGTCATCATAGATATTTAGAATACCTTGCTGGTTCTGTAATCCATAGGATATGAAGTAACGCGTATTTTCCGAACCTCCACTCATACTGATGTTGTACTGCTGCAATCCTCCATTCTTGTATACAACATCAGCCCAGTCTGTATTTCCACAATAACCGTATTCCCCAGTGGTTTCTATGAGCGGGTCGTAGTAAACGGGTAAGTTATTTTTCGGATCTCTAAGATACGCTTCAATATGTTGTACCTGACGTTCGTCAAAGATATTGCCTTGCCCGCTGTTTCTTGCCGATAGATTCATAAGGTTCACGTAGTCTAAGGAATTCAAGGTATGCTGTAAGTGTAAAGGACTTGCACCGGCATTGGAAACAGAAAAATTGAATGTCGGCTTTTGATTTCTGTTTCCGCTTTTTGTTGTAAGCAAAATAACGCCATAGGCTGCTCTGGCGCCATAAATAGCAGCAGAAGAGGCATCCTTGAGAACCGATACACTTTCGATATCGGAAGGATTTATCAGATTAGGATCCTGTACCACGCCGTCAATTAAAACTAATGGACCACCACCATTGAGCGATGTATAACCACGAATATTAAACGAGGTTCCTTGTCCGGGAGCATTACCAAGTGGGGTGATTTTTAAGTTGGGAATGACACCCTGTAACCCTGACCCAACAGTTGTTATAGGACGGTCTTCCAGCACTTTTCCGCTTACAGAGGCAACTGCACCAGTCAGGTTGGCTTTTTTCTGAGTGCCGTAACCAATAACAACCACTTCGTCGATTTCTCGTATCATTTCACTAAGGATAATATTGATAACACGTCGGTTACCTACTAATAATTCCTGAATAGCATGGCCGATATATGAAAACACCAGCGTGCTGTTATCATCAGGCACATTGATACTGAATCGGCCTTCTGCATCTGTCGCCGTTCCCTGCGTAGTTCCCTTGATCATCACGTTTACGCCGGGTAATGGTTCACCATCGGAGTCGGTTACAGTTCCTGTGATTGTAATGCCCTGAAAGTAAGCAACAGCATTAAAATCAGATTCCATGGAGGCAGGTAGTAAGACAATCTGACGGTCGATTATCTTTACAGCTACTTCCTTGTTGTCAAATAATTGAGAAAGGATGTCGGAGACGGTTTGGTTTTCAGCATTAATACTTACCGTCTTATCTACATCTACTAATTTCCCGTTGTAGAGAAAATAGAATTCTGACTGGTTCTCAATCCGCATCAGCACGTCCTTAATTTTGGAAGATTCCATATACAAACTTAGACGCGTCGATTGTGAATACGAATTCACTGCAATTAATTGAAATGAAAAAAAGAATGTTAAAAGCGCGGCTATTTTCATAACGTTTACTAATTTATTTCCCCTTTTGGTAAAAAAGAGTTGTTGAATTTGTTTTTTTCTTGAAATATTCATACTTTTGTAAGTTTTTTGTATTATACAATTGGTTTATGACAGCATAACAGTCATAAACGATAAAAACACTTGATGGGGCGATGGCGGTCGCCCCATTTTTCGTCATAAGCGCTCCGGCTTATTTCCGAAAGACGGTTACTTTTCTTTTTTCATAGGCATTTGAGGTGTTAGAGGTTAAACTTTTGATGGTATAATCGATAGGAGAGGAAGTTTTGAGCAATTTCAAAATATCTTCAAGGCTCATATCGTTGAATGTGGCGGTATAAACATAATCCGTTAATTCTTTATCCTGAATTTCAAATTCAACATTATACCTTCTTGCTAATTCATTAAGGATATTGTTGAATGGCTCGTCACGAAAAACTAAGACATAATTGCGCCACACCGAAAATTGGTTGTTGTGCGTTTCTTTTTCAACCATGCCGGGCATAGCTGTAACGGTGGAATCCTCCTTTTTTACTGAAACCGCCGGGATAACATCGAATACTTGGGTCTGCAAAGTACGGTTGTTCACCTTGGCGAATTGTCCCGCTTTCAAATTGGTGGTTTTGGAAGTGCCGGTCGATAAAGTCACTGTGCCGGTTTCCACAGCAAGAACCGCATGGGTATCACCCTTGTAATGTTTAAAATTGAATGAGGTGCCCAACACATTCACCCGTATATTACCACTTTGGATGATAAAGGGTTTGCTTTCGTCGCGCGCTACATCAAAAAATGCTTCTCCCACTAATTCAACAGTTCTGGTGTCGCCGGTAAAATAGCTCGGATAATTCAAGGAAGACGAAGCATTGAGCCATACCACCGTACTGTCGGGCAATACAGTTTTAGAACAAACCCCTCCGGGAACGTATAGGGAAATTATTTGTGGTTGATCGGATATTACTTTTTTATGATCACTACTAAAAAGATAGGGTAATGCCAAACCCAGCACGAGTGCAACAGAGGCAGCTATACCTGCCACTCGCAACATGATCGACAATGAGTATTGTCGAGATATACGTTTTTGTATCTTGTTCCAGGTTCTTTCCCTGTCAACGGGGATATATTTCTGTTGGTCATGCGCCAAGCGCCAAACATCTTCCGATTGCCGGAACATTGATTCATTTTCAGGTGAAGACTTCTTCCATCTAATGATCTCACGGACTTCTTCAGGGTCAGCCTCACCACTTAAATACTTTGCTATCAGTTCGTCTATTTCCATATTACTTTTGAATTTAAAACGGATGGTACCCGTCTTTTTATAATAGACACCGATTTATAATCAGACCCCTAAAAAGAAATAATTTTTTTTAAAAATAAACCTTAAGCGTGTATTCTATTTTTGAGGATAATAAACAGTAAGCTGTTCCCTGATTTTCCGCAAGGCAATCCCCATTTGTGATTCTACTGTTTTTAATGAAATATTAAAATGTCCTGCAATCTGTTTGTACGTTAATTTCCTTTTTTTACTCAGGTTGAAAATCTGCTTGCATTTATCCGGTAGGCTGTCTATAGCTAATTCTACCCGTTGTGAAAATTCGTCGATATTGAAACATTCTTCACCTCGTTTCATTTCAATTTCATCTTGCACCCATTGTTCAAATAAGACATTTTGCCGTTTTTCTTCTTTGATATAATTCAACATCCGGTTCCGCGCTGATGAATATAAATACGCGGTTAAGGATTCTATTTGTAGTTCTTCCCGCTTTTCCCACATATTGACAAATACATCCTGCACTACATCTTCGATCGTCATCCGATCGGAGGTGTAATAGGCTAAAAACCGGCAAAGGGGGGTAAAATGCTGATTGAATAATTGCCGTAACGAAGAGTGAGTGATGTTTTTCATGTGAAATGGTTTTCGGTATGTCGTTTTCAGACGACATAAGTGGAAGCGGATGTGTCGCCGCCTCGTCCTGTCCAGTTGGTGTGGAAAAATTCGCCGCGAGGACGGTCGATGCGCTCGTAGGTATGGGCGCCGAAATAGTCGCGCTGGGCTTGTAGCAGGTTGGCCGGCAGTCGCTCCGTACGGTAGCCGTCGAAGTATGTAAGGCCGGCGCTCATGGACGGGATGGGTATTGCGGCGCTAATCGCGGTGGTGACCACTTTTCGCCAGCTCTCCTCGGCGGACTTCATTTTTTCTTTGAAGAAAGGGTCTAACAGCAGGTTGGTGAGGTCGGGATTCGTGTCGAAGGCTTTTTTAATCTCGCCTAAGAATACGGAACGGATGATACAGCCGCCTCGCCACATCAGGGCTA
>JGI24702J35022_10000359_pt1 | contig 27101 bp, 23 predicted proteins | sample TergutTh196P4_FD_35022 | JGI IMG/M metagenome (IMG submission 35022)
TACGATCGCTTATTTCGAGTTGACCAAAGGCAATGTAGAAACGGCGAACCAACGTCACTGGCGGACGTATTTTAACACGGGCGATGCGGTCGGCGATGCGCCCGATTATATAAAAAAGGCGGCGCGAGTTATAGAAAGAGCCAATTTGACACAGGAGGAACGCGATATGTTTGACCATCTTGAAATGGCGGAGGAAAAGTATAAGAACACGGTATACGCCGCCCTGCTTGCTCGAAGGCGAAGACCACGCGGCATTAAGCTGGATGAGCAATACGTCGAAAAACGAAGAGATTCATACATGAAGGAAGCCGCAAGGATTCTGAAATCAAAGGGATTGTCGATGGGTATTATCGCGGAAGCGACGAAACTGACGCTGGATGTTGTAATAGTGTGCCTATAAAATCCGCAATAAATGAGTAGCGGCAAAGCTCGAAACCCCGGCATATTTGTGGTGACTGGCGCAATGATGCCGATTCAGATTATAAAGTCAAAGGTATTTACTGTCGATGAGAATCTATTGATTCGGAACCTGACAAGGGAGTTGTCGGAACCGGAGCAGGATTTGAAATGGCTCAAGCGTCTGAAACAGGAATACCGTTCGAAGCTTGATATTGGCTCTTTTATGGCGTACATCGGTACAGCGGGCTTTTACAAGTCGTTACTATCGGAAAGGCATGATCCATAATATGAATCTCACAATAATCCCAGCTCGCGGGGGAAGTAAGCGTATCCCAAGAAAAAACATCAAGCAATTTTTAGGTAAACCAATAATAGCCTACTCCATCGAAGCGGCGCTAAAATCAACGGCATTCGACGAAGTAATGGTTTCCACCGACGATGATGAAATCGCAGGAATTGCAAGAGATTACGGAGCCTCCGTGCCATTCTTACGAAGTCCGGAAATTTCTACCGATATGGCAATGACAGTTCCGGTAGTACTTGAAGTCTTAGATGAATACAAAAAAATCGGTAAAGAATTTACACACATTTGTTGTTTATACCCATGTGCGCCTTTCGTAACACCAGAACGCTTAAAAGAGGGAATGGAACTTCTGACAAAATCAAATGCGGGCAGCGTATTGCCTATTGTGAAATTTTCATATCCGCCTCAACGTGGATTAGTTATAAGGGACGGAATAGCACAAATGCTCCAACCAGAAAACTACAATGTTCGCTCGCAGGATTTAGAGCCATTGTATCACGATGCCGGTCAATTCTACTGTACTGCTGTTTCTACGCTTAGAGAAGAGGAAAAACTGCTTTGTAAAAATACGCTACCTCTCATTTTGACAGCACATGAAGTTCAGGATATCGACCATGAAAGTGACTGGGTTGAAGCGGAAATAAAATATCAAATATTGAAAGGTGATAAGTTTGAATAATAAATTGCCATTGGTTCTTTACGGCGCAGGCGAAAATGCGGCTGATAAGTTTGAAGATTTTATCTCTATGAATCCTGTATGCTTTTGTGATTCTGACGTCAAAAAACACAATACGACTTATCTTGGTTTACCTGTAATGAGTTTAAGTCATGCACTTGAAATGTATGGTGATATTAATGTATACATAACCCCTTTATCAGCGGAGATTAAAAACTGTATTGTGGTGTACTTGTTAGAAAATGGAATAACTAAAGAACAGATTATCGTTCCTGATCACTGGAAACACTATAAAAGTTTATTTTCGTTAATAAATGATAATATTGAAGCACATATATACACACTTTCTTACTACAGAATTGAGGGGTGGGCGCTTTGTCGACATAACTTTTCGGAAAAAGTAAGCGTATCGCTGGTCGATGCAACAGGTCATAGTTTAATTAAAATAAATTCTAACAAATTTAATTCTGTTTTAAAGGGTAGTAAAGCAGATAACTATAACTGTCATTTTTTCTTTTATGGTTGTTTAGGGGAAGTATCAAAAATTGTTTTTTCTACTTTTGAAACTGAATGCGAAATCAATGTTCATTATGCACAACCAAAAAATCCCACGTATTCGCCCATTCACCCCGATGATTATCTGTTTAAATATTACACCCATTACATATCGGATTTTGAGAGTGCTGTAAATACTTATATCAAAGCCGGCGCACAAACCGCAGAAAGATATACTAATCTTAGTTTAGAACATTTTAAAGAAAAATTGTCATCTATTGATCTATTAGATTTTGCTTGTGGTTACGGAAGAGTGACACGACATTTTGATAAGTCAATTTTTAATATTACTGCATCAGATATTCACGCTGACGCGATAGAATTTGTAGAAAAACAATTTAACGTTAATGTATTATTATCTAAGACTAATCCGCATGATTTGATTATTCCTACGAAATTTGACGTAATTCTTGTTATATCATTTTTTTCACATTTACCGGCATCAACTTTTGGAGATTGGTTAACCATCCTTTACAATGCATTACGAGAAAACGGAATATTGATTTTCACGGTTCATGGCAGAATCAGTAATAAATTACATTGCAAATTGAATTTAGAAGATGGTTATGGTTTTCGTCCATTTTCTGAACAAGCTGATCTGGTTGGGCTAGATTATGGAACAACTGTATCCGAGATTCCTTATGTTCTTAAAAAGATGATTTATAGTACCGATACATATCCAGTTTTCTTTTCAGAAGGATATGAAGGTCATCAGGATGTATATATTATACGAAAAATTTCAGTGCATTCAGAGGATGCTATTTAACTAGATCAGCGTTGTTATCGTACAGGTGTTTACCGTGAAGAACTTATTTTTAAACCGACTGGCTTTTTCGGGGCTATATGATGACGGTGAAAGTTTTTGGGTGATAATGCTTCGCTTTAACGCTCTTTTCAAGATTAATAAAAAAAGCTTTAAAGCGGAATATAAAGGAAGTTTCCCCGATGAACAGGTAACACTTCCCTGCCTCTACATTGGTGTGGCGTTTTACAATGGGAAACTCTATTTCTCTCCGTATAATGCTAAAGAAATTGCTGGATATGATATTGATACTGATATGTTTTTTAAAATAAGAATACCGTGGTTGAAAAGTTCATGTGAATCGGTTAGATTTATTTCCTTGTTTCAATATAGCAGTTACATCTTTTTTGTAGGCGAAAACGGTGTGATAGTCAAATATTCACCGGACGAGGAAGAGTGGCAATATTTCTATTGCTTGGTTGGTGATAATGATATTCTATTTAGCGCCGTACACGCTAATGAAAATATTTTAGCACTAGCTTCAAAAAATAAAAAATCTGTTTTATTATTTAATATGGATACATGTGAATCGCATTTAAACTATATCGGCAATGAAATCGGGGCATTTAGTGGAATTTGCTTCGATGGAGAAAATTATTGGATTTCTCCGCTTTATGAAGGGAGTGTCGTAAAATGGAATGCCGTTGATAATAGTTGTAAAATGTTCTGCGACTATCCTAAGGGCTTCTCTGTGGCAGATGCGAGAGAAAGTTTCTTTTTCGCGCACTACTCAAATGGTTTTGTTTGGCTCTTTCCTCACGGCGCAAACATGGTGCTTAAAATTAATGTATGTGATGGAACAATTTCGATTGCTGAGGAGTTTCAGCAAAAGTTGGGTTGTGAAGCAGATACATGTTATTCTTTTAACTATCTTTTCGCGACTGTTTCGGACAATATGATTTACTCTTTTATTGAAAAGACAAACAAATTTGTTTTGTATAATACCGAAACTAGCGAAATTGTCGAAAAACTGATTTTAATTGATCCTGAAGAAAAATCTAAAATGGAAAAACATTTTTTACAAGCATTTGCTGAGATTTATAAAAAAGTATATCTCCATAAGGAAGATATCTTTTTAAAATATTTTTCCGTTGATTTTAACGATTATATTGATTATATCTGCAATAACCGATGCTATGATGGACTTGAAAACAAATCACACAATGTGTACATAAATGCCGGTGATATAATTTATAAACATCTTAAATATGAAGTACTTAAGAACGAGTTAAATAAAGAGTAATAAATTATGAGCAAATACACTGAAGAACGAATAGCCGTTTTAGGAAGTGTTAATGGAAGTATATATGACTATTATCTGGATAAAGGCATAAAGTGTCTTAACATCTATGCGACAGAAGAATATGCCGATTCACTTGCATCAATTTACAGTCAGGCCTTTTGGCTTGGAATTGAAATTAAAAGTATTTATTGTGAAAAAGAAACAGAGATAGGCGTTACTTTCTTTGAAAACACATTTCCAATGAATGTTAAAGCAATAGAAATTTCCGATAAGTTAGATAACGAACTCACATCGGAGCCTTTTGTTTTATTAAGACGATATATCCCAGATATGCACAACAACCCTAATTTGAGGTTGGAATTCGGGCAATTTCGTTTTCCAGAAGATTCATACACATTTACAGAACTTTTTGAGTATTCTGTGAAAAAGCGGATTTTACTTGATAAAATCATAGAATATAAAGAAAAATTTGCGGAAAACTTAAAACTTGTTGTTTTGCAATTTCCGACTGCTAATCAGATAATTAATCCCAATGAACACGAAAAAGATTTAATAAACGGTGTAGGGCATTGGCTGATTAAATCAGATGAAGGTTTTAAAGCAGCTACAGGCCTTAATTTCAACCCAAAGGAAGTTGCTGATTATCGTGAACAAAAAATATATTTTGGCTGTGAACGCGGCGGCACTGTCTTTTTAGAAGATTATATTAGTGAAAACATTAATATCATCGGAGGATATAGGCATACAGTTGATAGTCCGCAAACGGCTGTAAAAACTGTTTATTCCTTCGGTTTTTGCAATGCTTTAGGGTCAACCTGTACTGATGAAAACACAATTCCGAGCACTCTTCAAAGAAAATTAAACAGATATTTTAAAGGAAAAAGTGATTTCAAGGTTTTAAATTGTGCTAACGGAGGCGGACCCGGTAATGGACGCCAGTGTTCTTCATTTCTTTATCATAAACCAGGTAATGGTGATGTAGCCCTGTTTATCCACGAAGAAAATGATTTAATTTATGAAAACTATAAAGACAAAATATTTTTTGTTCGCCCTCGGCGAGAAAACGGCTTATTTGATAGGCCTCATGATTTAGGACAGATATATTCAACTCATACTCACCACTTTACAGATAAGGGGAGCAGAACATTAGGTGAAGCACTCGCAGATAGAATGTTGGAATTTGGGATTTTCGACAAGTTTTATAAAATTGATGACTATACAGATAATATTGTATCAGGAATATCGAAATTGTCTTTGTTAGATATTATTTCGCATACAAAAGCCACTGTTAATAATTCGGTTGTAAATGAACTTATATCGTATATACAAAAGGTAAAATTGACTGCACCGCGAATCGGTAGCATTGTTATGAATTGCAACCCGTTTACATTAGGGCATCTTTATCTTATTGAAGAATCAGCTAAAAAAGTTTCAGAGCTAATAATTTTTGTAGTTGAAGAGGGCAGCACATCACAATTCCCGTTTGAAGTAAGAATAGAACTTGTACGTAAAGGTACAGCACATTTACCAAACATAACTGTGCTGCCGAGCGGAGGTTTTATAATTTCCCGGACTACTTTTCCCATATATTTCGATAAAGACATAAAAAATAATACACGAATTGACCCTTCTGTAGATGTCGAAATATTTGCTCGTCATATTGCCTCTGCTCTAGGTATAACCGTGCGTTTTGCTGGAGATGAGCCTTTTGATTACATCACGCGTCAGTATAACGAAACAATGCAACGAATTTTACCTAGTTACGGAATTGATTTTGAGATAATCCCCAGAAAAGAAATCGAGGGCGAGGTTATTTCTGCAAGTCATGTGCGAAAACTTCTTGAAACAAAGAATTTTTCTGCTATTTCGCAAATTGTTCCAAAAACTACAATGGAATACTTAAGAGGATTATAAATATAGTGGAAAATGTAATTTTGTATGGGGCTGGAATTAATTTACCATATTTTTATTCTGAACTGAAAGACAAATATAATATTCTTTGTGCGACAGATAAGAACAAAAACAAACAGTGTAAAGAGATTGTGATGTCGAATGGAAAAAAAATTTTTATTTTTTCTATTGAAAATGCTTTAACAAGATTTGAAAATGCTAAAATATTTATTACACCTTCTGTACCTGTGAAATATGAAATTATAAAAGAGTTAATAGAAAAGTACAACATTAATGAAGACAGAATTTTGAATTATGAAGCGGTTACATATAAGAGAGGTTGTGAATTGGCAGAAACGATGCTTACATTCGGACCAGACTTTATTAAAGTCTGTTGTACAGGTTATACTGCCCCACATATTGATTATAAACAGGATAAAACGAATGAAGAGTTTTTGGCAGATTTAGAAAAATTCAGAGATGCTACAATAAACTCCATAGCTACAGGTAACGAATCTCCTCTTTGCAAAGGCTGCCAATATATAAAAGATGGTTTTTATTTCGATAAAAGACGAATTAATAGGATAAACTTCGCTCCCGGTGGGAGTTGTCAATTTAATTGTTATTATTGTAACGAAGCAGGTTATTATAAAGAACCTCCAAATAAGGAAAGTATTAAAAAGGCTGTTTCGTTTCTCGCTTTTTTAAGGAGCAGAAATTACTTTGAAGAAAATACAAAAATTAGCCTTGTCAACGGTGAAATAATGATTTCTCCTTACAGGAAGGAAATTTTTGAAACTGTAGAGGGATTTAAGCTTGAAATAGCTACTAATGGCGAATTTTTTTCAAAAGAAGTTGAAGTTGCACTTCGTACTGGAAACGCAGTGGTTAATATATCTGTTGATTCTGGAACAATCGAAACATTTAAGATGGCAAAAGGGCGTGACTGTTTCGATAAAGTGGTTGAGAATATCCATAAATATGGAGAAGTGGCACAAACTGGAGCACTTCAGCTAAAATATATTATTCTCCCCGGAATAAACGATAATAAAGCCGACGCACAGGGTTTTGCAAGCTTAGCTAGTGATGTAAAGGCAGATATTGTCATGTCAAGAGATATGTACAATGTTAAAAACTTTGATGATAATATTGAATCTTGCCTCATCACTGCGCAAACAATTATATCCGAAGCACGAAAGAATAAACTTATTGTTTTTAATCAATTGAATGATTTTAGCCCGCCTTCGAAATATAGAGAACGGATAGAAAGGATGTTTAACGATCTATGATAGTTGAATTAATTTTATATGGAGCTGGTAAAAAATTGCCTTATATTTACTCAGAACTAAAAAAAAGCTATAATATTTTATGCATTGTTGATAAAGACGTTAACAAACAGGGCCTCGATATCGAAATGCCAGATGGTATAAAACTGAAAGTATTATCACTTGAAGATGCTCTTAATAGATTTCCAGGCGCAAAATTATGGATTACACCTGCTGTGCCTCTGAAATATGAAATAATGAAAGAATTGATGGCTGTTCCATTTATTGATAAAGATGATATTCAGAATTATGAGGCTGTAACTTATAGAAGAAGTTGTTATATGGCTGAGAATATGCTAGCATTATCTGATGGATTTTTAAAGGTTTGCTGTGGTTGTATTGATGCGCCCCAAATAAACTATAGTAATAATAATATATCGAATGAGGAATTAGTCGATGTATTTTTGAATTTTAAAAACAAACTTATACGTTCATTCATCAACGAAGAATGTTCACAACAGTGTTTGAATTGCACATTTCTTGAATATAATTATTTTAAAGATTTGAGTAAAATTACTCATATTGCTTTTAATGTTGCCCCGTTTTGTCAGTTTAAATGTGTATATTGTAAACATTTGGAGGAATTTAATAAAAAACTATCTAAGAAAACTATAAATAATATTTTAAGAAATCTTGACTTTATAAATTTTTTAAAAAAGAATAATTACATTGATAACGATGTTGTGTTGGGTATATCTAATGGTGAAATAACAGTGAACCCATTAAGAAAAGAAATTTTTAATGTTATTCGTGATTTTCAATGCATGTTTGTTATAAATGGTGAATTTTATTCAGAGGAAATTGAAGCGGCACTACTAACTGGAAATGCTTCAGTTAATATATCAATAGATGCGGGTACTGCCGATACATTTAAAATAGTGAAAGGACGTGATTGTTTTGACAAAGTTGTTAAAAACATTCGAAAATACAGCTTGGCTGCAGAACCAGCAAAAATTACACTTAAATATATTATTCTACCTGGAATAAATGATAACAAAACTGATGCATATGGTTTTATAAATTTAGTCTACGATATAAACGGAGATGTTATCGTGTCAAGAGATATGTATAATGTAAAAAATTTTGACGATAACATTGATTCTTGTCTCGAAATAGCCAAAACTATTATAACAGAAGTACGTGGTAAAGGGCTTAATGTTTTTAACATGATGAATAATTCTAGCCCTCCTTCAAAGTATAAAGAGCGGATAGAAAGGATGTTTACATAACTATGAAACATGATTTAATTTTATACGGTGCCGGTGTAAAGCTAAAATATGTTTATTTCGAACTAAAATTTTGCTATAATATTGTTTGTATAGTTGATAAAGACATGAATAAACAAGGTAAAGAGTTTGAAATGCCTGACGGTGCAAGACTTTTTATTTTATCTCTTGATGAGGCTTTAGAAAGATTTACTTATGCCAAAATATGGATTACTCCAGAAGTGCCTGTAAAATATGAAATTATAGCAGAGTTACTTAAAAGTCATAGTATTGATAGCGATCAAATATTGAATTATGTTAATGTTTCATTTAGAAAAAGTTGTAGTTTTGTTGAGAATGAGATACTTTTTATAGAAGACAAGTTTCAAGTATGTTGTATTAATAAAGATTCACCGAGTATGGTTTACAACCCAAATAAGTCCGATGAAGAGCTTCTTGAAGATTTTGAAAAGTTCAAAGACGAAATAATAAATTCTATAAGCACAGGGAACAAACACCCGATTTGCAAAAATTGTCAGCATGTAAAGGAAACTTATTATTCAAGGGATAAGCGGATTACACAGGTAAGCTTAGGTTCAATTCCCGGTACAATATGCCAATTTAATTGTCGTTATTGTTATTCAATAAAAAAATTTAATATTTATTCAGGTAGAGACAATATTAAAAGGCTACTTACGTTTATTACATTTTTAAAAAATAAAAATTACTTTGATAAAGAAACAAAAATGATACTCTTAAATGGTGAAATATCGCTTTCGCCATTTAAAAAAGATATTTTCGAAACCGTTGAGGGATATAAGCTTGTAATAGCAACAAACGGGGAATTCTATTCAGAAGAAATTGAAGCTGCACTTCGTACAGGAAAGTCCACAGTCAATATATCAATAGATGCAGGAACTGCAGACACGTTTAGAGTGGTAAAAGGTCGTGATTGTTTCTATGATGTGGTTGAAAATATACATAAATATAGTAAGTTAGCACAATACGGACAGCTTCAACTTAAATACATTATCCTTCCCGGAATAAACGACAATCACGACGACGCAAAGGGGTTTGTACGATTAGCGTACGATGTACAAGCGGAAATTGTTGTATCAAGGAATGCTATAGATGTTAAAAGTTTTGATGAAAATATTGATTCTTGTCTCGAGACTGTTGAAACAATTATAACAGAAGCACGAAAGAATAAACTTATTGTTTTTAATCAATTGAATGATTTTAGCCCGCCTTCGAAATATAGAGAACAAATAGGAAGGATGTTTGAAACATTATGAAATATGATGTAATTTTATATGGTGCGGGAATAAAGTTACCTTATGTTTACTCTGAGCTTAAAAATGTCTATAACATTGTGTGCATTGCAGACAAAGATGAAAGAAAACAAGGGCTAGAAATAGAAATGCCTGATGTGATAAAATTGAAAGTGTTTTCCATAGAAGATTCACTAAATAGATTTTCATTAGCAAAGATTTGGATTACACCTGCCGTTCCTGTGAAATTTGAAATTATAACAGAATTAACTGTAATGTTAGGCATTGATAAAGAGCGAATTTTGAATTATGAAGCGGTCACCTATAGAAAAGGTTGCCAAAAGATTGAAAACAATTTACTTGTGGGGCAGAACTTGCTTTCTTTTTGCTGTGAAACAATCGAAGGTAGGCCTCAACCCACACTTTGGTTTGATGACGATATTTCATGTGAAGATTTATATAAACTATTTAATGAATTCAAAATAAGGACCGTAAAGCGCTTAAACTCGCCGAAACCTCCGAAGGGATGTATTGATTGCCGTCACATTGAGACGAGATGGTGGAAAAACAACGATGAAAAAATTGTTGTAATTACTTTTGATGAAGCAAGCGGAGGGGTAGTTTGCCAGTTTAAATGTGTTTACTGCACAATTAGAAAGAATTTCATACCTGAAAATACAGCAAAAGCCGAAAAAATTCTTGCGTTTTTAGAATATTTGAAAACTTCTGGAAAACTTGATGAACAGACTGCATTTATCCTTTCATTGGGAGAAATTACAGTAAGTCCTTTTAGAAAGAGAATATTCGAGCTTGTACGTAACTTTCGATGTGACATTAATACAAATTCTGAATTATATTCAAAAGAAATTGCTGAAAAACTCACAGATAAACGTAGCCGTGTTCAAATTTCTCTCGATTCGGGAACTGCCGAAACCTTTAAGGCAATAAAAGGACGCGACTGTTTTGAAAAAGTATGCAAAAATATTCAAAAATATTCAAAAATAGGAAATGTAATACTTAAGTATATAATTCTTCCTGGATTAAATGATAATGAAAAAGATGTAAAAGGATTTATAAAAATTGCAGTCAAAGTTGGTGCAGAAATTGCTCTGTCCAGGGATTTTTATGACGTGAAAAAATTCGATGAAAATATTGAAACATGTATTGAAACCGCAAAATTGATTATCTCTTCCGCCGAGGAAAGTAAATTAAAAATAACTAGCTGGCTAAACGACGTTATACCGAAATCTGCTTTTGAAGAGCGAATAAAGAGACTCTATTAATTAAAGGAAATAACTCGGATGATCAAAATAGGAAAAGCTAAAATCCTCTATGGTGCTGGAATTATGGGAAAACAGGCTTTTGAATATTACACAAAAAATGATTCAAGCGCGGTATATTGTTTTGCCGATACTTTTAAAGGAGGCGAAGGGAAAGAATACTGTGGCCTATCGGTTGTATCATTTAAAAAATTTCTTGAAATTCATGAGGGATATGAAGTTGTAATTTGCATTTGGGATTTGTTTGGTATAGTTCGTGAATTTGAAAAGAATGGAGTATATGACTTTGAAATATTCAGCGATGATATTATAAGAAGAGAAAAATTTCCTTGGAGTAATGCATTTTATGATAGTTTGAAACCTCTTGACAAACCTCCAAACAGTCATAAAAATCAAAAAAAGATACTTTATGGGGCGGGAATCATAGGAAAACAGGCGTTCCCCCTTTATGGCAATGACCAGGTTCATGCCTTTTCTGATAAAAATAAAGCAGGAAGCGAGTATTTGGGAAAAACTGTTTTACACCCGTCAATACTTTCGAAGCTTCAAGAAGAATACGATATTATCGTTTGTGTTAAAAATTACGATGCCGTTGCCGAATATCTGCGAAGCAAAGGGGTTTTCAGATTTCGTAAATTTCTTTTATTATCGAAATCCAGAAAAGAAGAAATTGATTTTGCTTTATCAGATGGTTTAGAAAATTTTCTAAATGAGAATACTACCGCAGATGTTAAAATTATAAATGAACTTAAAAATATTGATTTTTTAGAAAACCCTGAATTAATAATTGATTATTACTTTAAATATTTTGCTTTTTCCCGAAAAGGAATTACTGTCAAGCCAATAAAAAATCGTGCTATAACACGATTAATTGAAGAAAATAAAGTATATGGCTATTTGAATGAAATGCTTATATATGCAGATCGATGCGGGATGTTTTGGTATGAAGCTCCTTCAGTGTTTCATGGGTTATACGAATATTATAACGAGAGACGACCTGTCACTGTTAAGTGGAACTCTTTAATTGAGCCAACCGATATGACGAGAAAATATATACATGAGAACTATAAAGATTGCCTTATTTTTGTAGTGGGAGCTTATTTAAATTACGTTCGGTCATTTTATAGCGAAAATGATTTCCTGGCAGCAAAGGGAAAACTTGGCAGAAATTTGACTGTTTTTCCTATTCATACAATTCCTAGCTTTACTGCTGATTACGATATGAAAGAATTCGCTTCGATTATACTTAAAGAAGCAAAGAATTTTGATTCAGTTACTATTTGCGTATATTTTCATGATTATGGCTGCGGTAACTGTAATTCTTTGGTTAATTCAATGAAGTCGGCGGGAGCAAAAATCGTTTCGACGGGGTTCCACACTGACCCTTCCTTTGTTAGGCGGCTTAAAACAATCATTCTCCTTTCAGATGCGATTCTTACGAACAGTGTTGGATCGCACATAAACCATGCGTTAAGCTTGAACAAACCTGTAAAATTGATTAACCAGCGTATTAAAGCTCACTCAATTACAGAGGGCAATAACGAGAATAAAAAGTTTTATGAAAAATACGATTTGAAAGAAAAAACAGTACTTCTTAAAAACAAAGACTACTGCATAACTGAAGAGCAAAGGCAAATTTATGAACCGATTACCGGATTTTCAATAAAAAAGAGTCCAGAAGAAATGGCGTCTATATTTGATTTAAGCAAATTAGTTATACAAAACGCTGCTTATTCAAGAAAGAATTATATACACGGTATACGCAGAACATATATAGAATTGCAAACTGCGAAGTCTTCAGAAGAAAAACTACTTTTTAAATTAATGGAAAAGGCATTACCGAAAGATTACTCAGAACACATAAGAAGGAATAGTCATAAATATGTTTAATAAAAAATCAATACTTGTAACAGGCGGTACAGGTTCTTTCGGAAATTCTTTCGTACCGGTGCTTTTAAAAAAATTTGACCCCAAGAAGGTAATAGTTTACTCAAGGGATGAGATGAAACAGTGGGAAATGGCAAAGAAGTTTAATGGAGAGGAAAGAATTAGATTCTTCATTGGTGATGTTCGAGATAAGGACCGTCTTCATCGTGCCTTCGATGGTATTGATTATGTTGTTCATGCAGCAGCTACTAAAATTGTCCCTACGGCGGAATATAACCCTTTCGAGTGTGTAAAAACAAATATTATTGGTGCAATGAACGTGATTGACGTATGTATTAACCAAGGAGTAAAAAAATGTGTGGCTCTTAGTACAGACAAAGCAAGTTCTCCTGTTAATCTTTATGGTGCAACAAAACTGTGTTCGGATAAATTATTTATTGCAGGAAATCATTATTCGGGAGAGAGCGGAACGGTTTTTTCTATAGTACGCTACGGAAATGTGATGTGTTCGCGTGGGTCAGTAATTCCATTATTTATAGAGCAAGCAAAAACTGGTATAATTTCGCTAACCGATGAGCGAATGACGCGATTTATGATTACTTTAGAGCAAGGGGTGGAATTTGTTCTACATGCTTTAAGCGATATGCAGGGAGGTGAGATTTATGTAAAGAAAATACCATCAATGAAGGTAATCGATATTGCTAAGGCGATAAATGAAACTGCTCAAATCAAAATTATTGGTATACGCCCAGGTGAAAAACTCCACGAACAGATGATAGGTGCTGATGATGCGTCTTCAACTTATGAATATAGTGGATACTATAAAATACTACCGCAAATCCATGGCTGGGACAATGACATTAACCGTATTAAAGACGGTAAACATGTTTCTGAGGGTTTTAGTTATTCTTCGAACAACAATAAAGAATATATGAGCATTGAAACTTTTAAAGGATTGCTGGAAAACATTACCTTTAATGATAAATTATGAAAACTACACTTCCTAAAGTAATACGAATTGAACCATCCTCTGTATGTAATTTATACTGTCGTCACTGTCCGACGGGCATAATTCGTCATAACAATATAAATTACAATGCAGATATAATGAGTCTCGAATTTTTTGATTTGTTAGTGGCTCAAATTGCTGAACATCTTAAAACTATAAAAGTAATAGTTTTATATCACGGTGGCGAACCTCTTATTAATAAAAAAATGCCGTTTATGGTACAACGGCTTAAAGAAATAGGTGTTGAATTTATTAAAACAGTTTCAAATGGAATGCTTTTAAATGATGAAGTTTGCTTTGAATTGATTATCGCAGGTCTTGATGAAATTGAAATTTCAATCGACGGCAGAACTGAAAATGAAAATAATTTTATAAGAAGAGGCTCTGACACAAAAAAAATAATCACAGCAATCAAACGATTAATTTCTATTAAAAACATGTATAAAAGTGTTACTCCTAATATTTCTTTATCTTCAACACAATTTGTCGAAAATAGTTTTCCATCGTTTTTATATGAAACACTGGAAAAAGAAATTCAAACAGGACAAATCAAAGAAATAAAAACAGTCCGTGCTATGAAATGGTTCGATATGGGTATGGCGTCTGACGAATCCCCTGATTTTGAATATACTGGAACGCAAGGGGCTAAAATTGAACGTTTTTGTGATTCCCTTGAGAACACAATGACTATAAGAAGCGCTGGCGAAGTTGTAGCTTGCTGCTATGATTTAACAAGTAAAATTATATTCGGAGATGCCAAAAAGGAAAAACTAATTGATATTTGGTACGGAGAAAAAAGAAAAGAAATACTTGATTCTGTGAGAAATGGAACGCCTGGAAAATATTGTTTAAAGTGTAATGCGATTAATCCGGGTTACTTTTTGAAATTGAAATCATAAAACAAGCAATGACTGGAGTTCGTTAAGTGGAAATTAAACTTTGTAATAAATGCAGTTTTATATTAGGTACGAGACCTAACTTAAGATTTGTTGATGGAGTTTGTCTACCCTGTATTAACAGTGAAAAAAAGAAAGAAATAGATTTTAAAGCACGGCAGAAATGGCTTAATAAATATTTTGAAAAAACTAAAAGCAAAGAATATGATTGTGCAATAGCTGTTTCCGGCGGTAAAGATTCTTGGGTAATCGTTAAAAAACTTTTTGAAAACCACAATGTAAAAAAAGCACTTCTTATAAATATTGCAGACGAATTTACACGTACTAAAGCAGGAAGACATAATTTAAACAATTTGGTGAAAAAATTTAATTGTGACCTAATTACCCTCCGCTTAAACCCTGATGAAGTGTCGTTGCATATGCGTAGAGATTTTGAAGAAACTTTAAACCCGCTTAAATGGGTTGAAGAAATTCTACTTATAAAACCACCGGAAATAGCTCGAAGGTTTGGAATTAATACAATATTTTACGGTGAAAATCCTCACTTTGAATATGGTGGAAGTGATGAACTAGACATATTCGCGCCGAATTCTACAAATACCTTAAAAATTATCTATCTTGGCGCAATTTATCCTTATTCTGCTATGCATTGGTACGAAGAAGCAAAAGAAATGGGCTTTATTGACTTAGACTATTTTAACGAGTGGCAAAGACAGGGTCAGATTGAAAATTATTCTCAAATAGATAGCATAGGTTATATAATTGGAATTTGGACAAAATTTGTAAAATTTGGCTTTCAAAGGGTTTCAGACATTGCTTGTAGGCTTGTGCGAGATGGTTTTATTACTCAAGAAAAAGCAGCATTACTTATCAAGGAAAAAGACTATATCTGCGACCCTGCTTCAAAAAGAGATTTTTGCCGAACAATAGGGATAACTGAAGAATACTTTAATAAAATAGTAGATAAACATGCAAATAAAAGCATCGTTGTTAAAGATATAAATGGTGTTTGGCGTAGAAAGGATTTAATATAACATGTCGTATATTCCTTATGGTAAACAGTTAATAGACGAAGACGACATTTGTGCAGTAATTAAAGCACTGAAAAGCGACTTTATCACGACCGGACCAAAAGTTGCAGAATTTGAGAAAACTCTCGCAAAAGAAGTCGGTGCAAAACACGCAGTCGCCGTTTCGTCCGGAACAGCGGCATTACATATAGCTGCATTGTCATTAAAATTTGCTGTTGGAGATGAAGTTATTACTTCTCCCTTGACATTTGCGGCGTCTGCGAACTGCATTCTTTACTGTGGTGCAAAGCCAGTGTTCGCTGACATTGAACCAAAATCAATGTTGATTGATATTGAGGACATAAAACGCAAAATCACATCGAAAACAAAAGCTATAATCCCTGTTCATTACGGTGGTGAATTGTGCAACATGGACGAACTAACAAAGCTTTCTGAAAAGTATAATTTACAGATTATTCAAGATAGTTCACACAGTCTTGGAGGGAAAATTAACGGAAAAAACCAAGGCGAGTATCCCGGGTTGCAAATTTGGTCATTCCACCCTGTGAAGACCATTACAACGGGCGAGGGCGGAGCGGTTACGACAAATGATGAAATAATATATAAAAAACTTTTGAGACTACGTACCCACGGAATAACACGCGATATTATGCAACTTGAGCATAAAAATCAAGGTGATTGGTACTATGAAATGCTTGATCTCGGTTTTAATTATAGAATTACAGATTTGCAATGTGCTTTAGGTATTACTCAACTTAAAAAATTAGCATGGTTTGCAAAAAAACGTGAAGAAATTGTTAAAAGATATAACGAAGCATTTGAAAATCTGCCATTGATGATTCAAGAATCGCCGAAGTGGTCGCAACCAGTACGTCATCTTTATACAATCAGACTTAACGATAAAGAAAAAAGACGTAATGTTTTTGAGAAACTATTAAAAAAAAACATAGGCGTAAATGTACATTATATCCCTGTGTATCTTTTGCCGTACTATAGAAAATTGGGATATGAACGTGGGTTATGTACAACGGCTGAAGATACATATGCACGAATACTCACACTTCCACTTTACCCGGACTTGACAGACGAACAAGTTGAATATGTTATAAAGGCGGTTTCTGATTGCTTATGAAAATATTTGATAAAATTCAAAGCGGCGTTTACATCATCGCAGAAATGTCCGCAAATCATGCCGGAAAACTAGATAATGCATTAAAAATTATTCATGCAGCAAAAGAATCTGGCGCAGACTGCTTGAAAGTACAAACATATACTGCGGACAGTATTACAATAGATTGCGACAATAAATATTTTAAAATCAAAGGGGGATTATGGGATGGTTATAATCTATACCAACTTTATAAAGAAGCAGCTATGCCATATGAATGGCATGCGGAAATAAAAGCAGAATGTGAAAAAATAGGGATTGATTTTCTATCTACTGCATTTGATGAAATAGGCGTAGAATTTCTTGAAGAGTTAAATGTTCAGGCATACAAAATAGCTTCTTTTGAATTAGTACACATCCCTCTTATACGACATATTGCTAAAAAGGGAAAGCCTATTATTATTTCTTGTGGAATGGGAAGCGAAGAAGAAATTAGAGATGCCGTAAAAGCGATGACGGATGAAGGTCTTAATAAAGAACAGATTATTTTAATGAAATGTAGTAGTGAATATCCCGCTATTTATGAAAATATGAATCTCTTAAATATACCTGATATGAAGAATAAATTTGGTTGTAGAGTTGGATTCAGTGATCATTCACTAGGAAGTGTTGGAGCTGTAAGTGCTGTTGCATTAGGGGCTTGTATCGTTGAAAAACACTTTTGTTTAAATCGGAAAATCAAAAATCCCGATAGTGAATTTTCTTCAGAACCTCATGAATTTGCAGAAATGGTTTTGGCAGTGAACAACGCATTTAAAGCAAGAGGCAATGTAACTTATGAACCTTCAGAAAACGAAAAAGCATCGACTGTATTTCGTAGGTCTTTGTTCGCAATAAAGGATATTTCAAAAGGTGATGTTTATAATCACGATAATGTGAAATGTATTCGACCCGGTTACGGGATAAAGCCAAAATTCTTAGATGATGTTTTGGGAAAAATAGCAAAAACAGATATTAAGAAGGGTACGCCTTTGAATGAAATATTAATCAAATAAGTTATCGAATTGAGGAATTGATATACACGGTAAAAAACAAATGGCACTTTTGCAAAGAGACGCTGATAATACAGAATTATAATTTGTAGGTTATCAAAAAGGAAGAATAATTAATGAGAAAAATTACCCCACAAGAAGAATTTTGGAAAGGCAGCTTTGGTAACGAATATATAGCTAGAAATAACGATACGAATCTTATTGCATCAAATATTGCGCTTTTTTCAGATGTTCTGAAACATACACAGAAAGTTAATTCAGTTATCGAGTTCGGAAGTAACATCGGGTTGAATTTAACTGCAATTAAAGCATTGGTGCCTTCAGTTGAACTCACAGGAATTGAAATAAACGAAGAGGCTTTTAAATATCTAAATTCTTTAGATTACGTAATTGCTGTTAATTGTAGTATGTATGATTATAACTCTACAAAAACATATGATTTCGTTTTCACTAAAGGAGTATTAATTCACCAAAACCCCGCAATGCTCCCAAAAGCTTATGAAATGCTTTATAAATTCAGTAATAAATATATCTTTATAGCAGAATATTACAATTCTAGCCCAGTTGAAATAAACTATCGCTGTAACAGCGAAATGCTGTTTAAACGTGACTTTGCTGGTGAAATCCTGGATAAATACCATGATTTGTCATTAAATAATTATGGATTTGTATATCGACGAGACAATTTATTTCCGCAGGATGATTTAACATGGTTTTTACTAGAAAAGAGATATTTATGAACGTTGCATTTAGAGTAGATATTTCGACTGAAATTGGTACTGGGCATTACACAAGAATGTCCTCCCTTGCTGAAGTATTTACCGGGGATGGGCACTTCTGTAAATTTTTTAAAAGTAAAGACGAGCCAATTGATTACAGTAAATATAATATTATAATTTTGGACAGTTATGAGCTTAATAACGAATATATAGCTAAATTAAATGATCCTAACAGACTTGTTGTTTGTTGCGACGATAACGCAAATTACACATATAATTGCGACGTCGTTTTGAATCCAAATTTATATTCATATGAAATAAAAATCAAAACAGCAGTAAAAACACCAAATATGCTTTTAGGTGGGAAATATGCACTTCTAAGAAAAGAATTTAGGGAAAGTTATCCTATTAAAATACGAAAAAATGCAAATCACATTTTTGTTTGTTTCGGAGGTTCGGATTTAAGAAATATGACTCCAAAGGTCATCAAAACTCTTAGAAATATAAAAGGCGTAAAATTGTCTGTTGTACTTGGAAAATATACAAAAAACAATGAAGAAGTAGCTGCTTTAGAAAGCGAAAATGTTTCAGTTTATAAAACTCCTAAACGCATTTCTGAAATAATGAATAGTTGTGATATAGCTGTTACTGCTTCGGGAAGTATGATTAACGAATTAGCAGTTTTAGGTATTCCTACAATAACAATAACTCAGGCTGAGAACCAGTTTCTTTTGACAGAGTTTTTAGTGCGAAAATCTCTTATAAAAAGTGCCGGAAATTGGATAAACACAGATTTTGAATTTTTGAGAAAAATTGTAGTAAGTCTATTATCAAATTACGACAACCGAAGAACAATTTCACGTCGTATTCAGAAAATGGTAGATAAGAATGGTGCATACAATTCAGCATATGAAATTCTCAAAATGATTTATTAATACTTTTATAATATGAAAAAAATATCAATAATAATCCCGATTTATAATTCGGCGCCTTACCTGAATAGGTGCCTTGACAGTATTAAAGAACAAACTTATAAAAACCTTGAAGTATTGTGCATAGATGATGGGTCGTCGGATAACAGCTTAGAAATCTGTGAACAGTATGCTGCAAATGATTTACGTTTTAGGGTATTTAAAAAAGAACATTTCGGAGGATCGGGAAGCCCTGTTCGATCTCTTAATATTGGTATTAAGCATTTTAAAGGTGATTACATTGGATTTGTTGATCCAGATGACTGGGTTGAATTGGATATGTATGAAATTTTATACATTAATGTAAACAGACATAGTACAGCTGTAGGTGTTGTTAACTTCTTTTGGAATGAGGACGGTATTTCCTGCCCGGAAACAAATGATGTACATATTCCAAATGAAGTTCTTTCAAATGAAACTATGCTTCGTATTATGTTCGCTCGCGATATTTATCGAAGCTTTTATTTCACAACATGGAATAAACTTTACAATGCTCACTTGTTAACAAAAAATAACCTCACTTTCAATTCAAATTACACATTCGCATACGATGTTTTATTTAACACTGAATTGTTTTTGTTGAATGAATGTACAGGAATATATGATGGTCGTCCGCTTTATCATTATCAACAACGTCCTGATTCGATTATTCATACCCCTTCCACTCAAATGAAGAGAGACGACTTGCGTGTTTTCGAGAAAATTATACTTATGTTGGAAAACAAAGATATAAGAATGTATGACATTATTGAAAATGTAAAACGAATACATGCTTTTCACGCGGCAAAATATGTTGAAACCAGTATCGCTGACTCAAAACTTTTTAAAGAATTTCAAGCCAAGGCAAGCCTTTTCGCAGATGTGTATATAGATAAAAATAAGAACAATAAATCAAGAATTGAATGGTTTAAAAAGTACTTGACATATTGAAGAAAAAGAATCTAAAATGAGAGTATTAAAATATAATATATTGCGCCTATGAAAAAGCTGTTTAAACCTAGTTTAATGAGCCTTTATGGCTCGGAAAGACATGTTTATAATTTATGAAAAAACTTGCTATATGCATTCCAAATTACAACAAACACAAAAAATTTTTTAGATTACTCAAGCAAACAATTGAGCAGCTAAAGAGGTGTGAAAACCCCAACGATATAGAAATATGCATAAGCGATGACGTATCAGTTCCGGATATTTCAAGGAAAGTAACTGAAATAATCAAAAACAACTCGAACTACTGTATACGATTTAAAAAAAACATCCAAAATAAAGGCCGGTGGGGAAATATCAAGGAGAGTATCACTATGGCTGATGCCGAATATGTATGGGTCATTGGAAATGATGACCTATATGCTCATATTGATGCGGTTGCTGTTTTAATGAAAAAACTCTTTGGAGAGTATGCGCAACTCAACCCCGATATTCTGACTTTTCCCCAAATGATATTCGACGGGAAAATATACAACACGGTACATCAACTTGAACCCCAATCAGGAGATCGATTATTAAAATTATCAAAAAAGAATGATTTTGATGACTGGTATACCGAGCCTTCGGCCTGGCTTAATTTTTTTTCAGATCCTATGATTGTTATTATAAAAAAGACCCTTTGGAAGAAAACAGTGAAAAAAGTGGAACTTCCAGACGATAGCTTTGGATTTTGGATTGTTGCAAGCCTTATTGCTCTTAACGAGGCTAATTTGCTATATGTTGACCGTCATTTTATTGTAAGAGATAACACGGACGATGCAAAAAACTTTAAAAGACCATCATTCGTCTATGTATATACTAGGGATTGCCTTACTCTTTATCAACATTTAGTGAAAATCAATAAACGTGCTGCTGAAGCTTTTGATGTTTTGACATTTGGATTTTATTATAATCACTTCGGAATTTTAGCCGAAAGCGTTGATATAAGCAAAGCAGATATGAACTTATTATTTTCTATTGCGTCAAATCGTTTCTCGATGTTACAGCAACATTATTTTCATTCTTCACGATATGGTGAATTGAAGGATAAAAATGTGTTAATTTTTGGTGCAGGAATAAAAGGAGTAGCTGCTCTCAAAACTCTCAAAAATATAGGGATTAAAGCTGCATATTTTGTCGATAATAATCAAAATAAACACGGTAGTATAATTGAAAATATTGAAGTAATAAGTGCAGATAAATCGTTAGGAATACCTAATGCCATCTATATTATCGCTACGATTTATTTCTGTTACAGTATTTTTCGTCAGCTCATCGATATGGGTGTACCTAAAGAAAATATTGCTGTTGTGAAAATAATATAAAAATGAAAAATATCGTATCAATAATTATCCCTGTGTATAACACAGAACTTTATTTGGAACAATGTCTCGGTAGCGTTATAAATCAGACTTATGAAAACCTTGAAATACTATGCATTAATGATGGTTCAACTGACAAAAGTGGTGAAATCTGCGAGCGATACGCACAAAACGACTCGCGAGTCAAAGTTTTTCATAAAGAAAACGGCGGGGTAAGCTCGGCAAAAAATATCGGATTAAAAAATTCTACAGGCAAGTATGTTAGCTTTGTTGATTCTGATGATTGGATTGAGCCGGATATGGTGGAAATACTGCATAAAGCAGCAGAAGAAACTTCTAACGAAATAGTCGTGTGTAATTACTCTAAGGTCACGAATGAACAAATAGAACCGATTACAAATAGAAAAACAATTCCTACAGGTACAATAACAGGAGCAGATATGATACTTTTTGCTCTTAAACGTGATAATTATATGGGATTTTGTGGGTATACATGGAATAAGTTGTTCTTACGTGAAAGAATAAAGAACTTGTTTTTTGATGAAAAAATAAATTACGGCGAAGATGTTTTGTTTTTTGCACAAGTAACATTATCCTCAGGATGTCGCGGAATTTATATCAACAAATCGCTATATCACTATCGGCAAAGAGAAAGTTCTATTGCCCACACAAAAAACAATGATATCAAAACTCATATTTTAAAATCTTACAAGCGAATTGAAAAACTCATTAATGAAACCGGCTACAAGGATATAATCTACTGGGTACGAGGTTTTTATTGTTATCACGCATCGGTTGTTGCAAAGATCGCAATTGAAACAGAAGATTTTATAACGCTTGAATTGATGCGTCAGGAAATCCGAAAGCATTTATCAGATTTTGTTAGAACTAACGAAGAGTTTCCTGATAAGCTAGCAAGAATTCAGGAAATTCTATGTAATCGAGAGGTGAAATATGATTAACGAATTAAAAATTATTGAAAATATAGACATTTTATTTAATAGAAAAATAGTTATTTACGGGATCGGAGATAGAGGAAAAGAAACGCTTAAAATGCTGAAAAAAGCAGGAATATCTGTTGAATATTTATGTGACAGTAATTGTAGCTTTTGGGGTAAATATATTGATGGCATAGAAGTTCTATCAATTCCTAAATTGAAACTAATTGATTTAAATGAAAATCTGCTGATAGTTATCGCTATAGAAAAAATTCAACACATAGATCAAGTAATTGATACAATTATACGTATTGGATTAAAGACTGAATATATAGCTACGTATATGGGAGTAAAAGCATCTTTATATAAAAATATGTATGATTTAAGAATAAACAACAACTACCGAATAATTGAAACTCAAAAGCAGAAACTGATTGATGCTAGATATGTTGCACGAGGTATTGAATTAGTAGAGATAATATTAAAAGCTTTAGATAAAATAGGCGAATTATTAGTTTATCAACCGGGAAAAGTAGGTTCATCAACAATTATCTATAGTTTAGGTTTAATAGGAATTCCCGCAGTGCATATTCATTACTTATATGCTAAAAATTATAATTTAACTTATGACATTAGAAGTATCATGAAGAGTTATCGCAATATGCTGAAAAAAACAAATGCAAAAATAATAACTTTAGTAAGAGAACCTTTATCCAGAGATATTTCAGCTATATTTGAAAAATTTAGCGGTCATGATTTATACACTTACTATCAGTCATCAACACATTCGTTTACGGAGCATTGCATTGAGTTAATTAGGAAGTATTATATAGGAGGAGAATGTGAAATGTGCAATCAATATGACTGGTTCGACAAAGAACTAAAGTCTGTATTCGACATTGACATATTCACATATCCATTCGATCGTGAAAAAGGCTACACAATCATAAAGCAAAACAACATTGAAGTCCTTGTAATGAAACTCGAAAAGCTCAACACTCTTGAATCGGTTATAGCCGAATTCGTAGAAGCCCCACATTTTAAATTGGTAAACTTTAACGAGCAAGATAGTAAACCCTATAAATATCTGTATAAAAATGTAAAAAATACTATAAAAATACCAAAAGACATTGTAAATTTCTATTATAAAAATAATGCCAGAATGGACCACTTCTATTCTGAAGAAGAAAAAATGTCATTCCTAAAAAAATTAGAGAAAAATATAAACTGATCATCCAATTAATAATGTTGAAATATAAAGTCAAAGAAGAGATGGTGTAATGAAAATATATGATATTACAAAAGAGCATAAAAAGCTTTCACTAAAATATTATAGTAACAATTATGATATAATTGATACACCTGATTTCAATGACAATACAAGGTTGTTAAAACCAATCGTAAAACATAGGCGAAGAATTACTTGTTTAAACAAGTGATGGAAAAAATGAAAAATCGAAATATGTACTATTGCGCACGGAATTTCGTGAGACGGACAGACGTGTGTAAGAACTGCAGTATACAAACTGTGGCGGGCTGTACACTGTGTGTCATCATTTGAGGTGCGGACTCTGAGCATATTCGTACATTGTTCCGGAACTGCCATACTAATAAAGAAGTTTTCGACCGAGTGGACGACATGCGCGCGCTGTTGCTTGAAACGGATATTTTAGTGACGGCTTGCGGAAGCAACTGCTGGAAATTGTGCCGTTTAGGTATGCCTTTTTGACTGTGAATGTGGTGTAAAATTAACGGAGCGTATCGCGTTAGAAGCGCAATAGCATAGTGATCATGTATATTCTTTTCTTGGGTCCGGCCTGTCCTTCCATAGAAGCGCGTCTTTCGGAAAGAGGGCACGTTTTTGTACGCACAGAAGAAGCGCTGTCGCTAAGTTGGATAAATGAACACCACTTTGATTTTGGACTGAGTTATCGGTACAAAACAATCATCCGTCCTGATGTCATTGATTATTTTGAAGGGAAGCTCATAAATATGCATATATCTTTTCTTCCCTGGAACAGAGGCAGTGATCCAAATTTATGGTCATATATTGATGATACTCCCAAAGGCGTTACAATACATCGCATGGATGAAGGCATCGATACAGGCGATATTCTGATACAGCAGGAAGTACACATTGATCCGGAGACAGACACCTTGCGCACATCCTATAAAAAACTGACTTTGGCTATAGAAGATTTATTTATTACAAATTCTGATCTACTATTGAATAACTTGCTTATTCCGAAAAAACAAATTAATGGCGGTTCTTTTCATCTTTCAAAAGACAAGGATATATTTTTGCCTCTACTTAAAAAACAGTGGTGGGATACGCCAGTGAACGAGATCTATAGATGGTCGTTAATACGGTACGCCTAGGCTGTATAGCGAACTGTGAACGGTCACCAAAACTGATCCCAAAACGGTCATCAAGGCTGATCCAAAAACAGCAAGAGATTGAGCCACACTGTATAAATGTAATAGTCGTAACGAAAAATGGACAGTGTACTTACGAATTTTTCCTTTAATACGGTACGCGCGTACTGACAACTGAGTACACCGGACATTCCAGTGTCAACTCTCCATACCATAAGGCGTTATCTCTGTATACGCCCGCCTGGAAATGAACAGGTGTTCAAATAAAACGCCATACGCAATAGCACTGCCTATTTGCTCACTGTCATCGCAAAAACGCTTGCATTTTCTGTGATTCTTGAGTAAAGTTAAGCTTTGCATGTGTCGTTGAAGTCCCGAGTACGCATAGGATGAAATTAGTGTGCGTTTGAGACCATGACGGATGATCTGTTGCGACTGGCGGCGTTTTTGAAAGAGCAATGTTCAGATGACGGTGATGGAAAGTAATGGATCGTTCTGGGAGCCAATCTTAAATATCATGGAAGTGGAGGGTGTAGCGGCAATATTAGTTAATGCGTCTCACATCAAGGCGGTACCGGGTCGTAAGACCGACATAAAATAGGCGGAATGGATAGTGGATTGTCTAAAACATGATTGATTTATTAAGATCGAGTTTTGTAAAGCCGCGTGGCTAGCGGGAATTATGTTAATTGGTTCGCTATCGAGGGAGAATGTAGATTTGCCTCATTTTGGTGTTCTTGGGTGTTGTATGCTTTTTGCCGTGATCTTTTGCCGCACTTCCAGACGGGAGTGGGTTCAGGATTCCAACGGAGGTTTCACAGTTATGATAGAGGTGCCCGGGACAGAAAATGAAGCTTATTTTCTTAACAGTATCGAAACTTTAAACACGAAACTCTGAATTGATCAGGATTTCACTAGGAGGATAATTGATGGATACATATTTGAAAGGGAATTATGATTATTGGCAAAAAGGATACTATGCACCAAATGTTGAGTCCTATGTTTTTCGTATGTGGGGGCATGTTTTGCAGTATGAGTTTCCAGAACCAGATAAATGCAGAATGCTAGATTATGGTTGCGGACAAGGTGCAGCATTATCATTTTTCAATCAGTTAGGATTCAATGTATATGGCGTCGATATAAGCAGGACGGATATAAAAATTCTGCAAAAACGGATGAACCATATTGCTGATCAGTTCTCAATAGTGGACTCTATTCCAAGCGAAAGTGATTCATGGTGGGGAGGTGATTTTGATCTTGTAACAGCTTTTCAGTCTTTGTACTTTTACTCGGATATTGATATGCAAATTAGGCTTAGATCTCTTTATAACCAGCTTAAACCGGGAGGCATAATCTATGCAACAATGATGGGTACAAAGAATTATTGCTATGAACATTCACAACCCTATAAAAATGGTCTGCGTTCTGTGTCGCTAAAAAATCAAAGACATGAAATTGATAATTACTTTGTTAATTTCATTGACAGTAAAGCTGAACTGATTAAGACATTTTCTATGTTTGAGAAAATGCATACTGGTTATTATGATTCATGCTTTAGAGAAGATGAAGGTTGCCATTTTCATTGGATATATGTTGGAAAAAAAGCATATAAAAAAGAGTGAATATCCAAAGAAGTTTCTCAATAAGCGGTAAAGTAATACTGATTACTGGTACTGCTAGGTTTATCGGAAACGCTAGGCGGTAAGGCTATTGACCTGTAAGCCTGTTTTAGGGTAAAAAGTGGCACAATTCATGTGGCCGTTTTTGGCTCATTGTTTTGGCCGTTCACACGTAGGACTGCCTAAAGGTTAGGAAAAACGGCGGTTTTGTGATAGAATATACAAAAGGAGCAAACGGCAAATGAAGCTATACCACG
>JGI24702J35022_10000360_pt1 | contig 27096 bp, 31 predicted proteins | sample TergutTh196P4_FD_35022 | JGI IMG/M metagenome (IMG submission 35022)
GGGGAAAGGGGGCGGATGCCCCCTTTCCGTTTGTTAATAACGTTTGGTGCACCGGGAGGTATTACGCTTTCATTATCTTCATCCAGCCGCCGCTCTCGAAGACCGCAAGGTGCCTCGTAGCAAGCGCTCTCTCAAAATCATCCCAGCCGATGACCTGGAGTCTGGTGTTCATTCCCTTCGTGAACTGTACGCCTTTGGTACCTTTCACAAGACCGGGCTGGAGACCCTTTATCCTGGCTATCTGCTTCGCTTTATCTGTGCTTATTCTTTCCATTGCCATTTACATCCCTCTGACATTTCGCCCTTTTTAGGGCGCAGGATGCTATTTATATGGTCAATATATATACTTTTCTCCGTTTAAGGTACTATCCAGCATGTTTTTTGCTGTTTTTGACTGTTCACAGGCGGTGTGAGAGATGAGGCCGGACGGCCAGATATGTATGATAAATATCGTGATCATGAGCACGGAAATACATACCGGATGCCTCGGATCGCCGGCCCTTTTTGCGGCGGCCGATCGGCAGGCGATGACGGCCTCAGCGGCTGATGACAACTGATACCGATGACGGTGGGGCGTGCACGCGCCGTGTGCGCGCACGTATATGCGCGGACTCGCATCCGTCACTCCGTCATTTCAATGCTCAGTTCACGGCCGTTGGAATCGTACGCCTTCCAGCTTGACCTGTCGTACGGTTGGCACGTGATGATATGAACGCCGCCCCATGAGCTGAAGAAATCAATGTCCGCGTCGGACGGTTCGTTCGAATATCCGGGATGCGAGTGCACCGTTCCCGATATATTAGCGTTCACGGGGGACATCCACATATTGAGGAAACCGTGGCTGTCCCCGTATATCGTTCCCGGAATGAGTAATAATTCGTCAATTATGCCGTCGTTGTTCCTCGTGAGACAGAGGAACTCCTGCGGATAGCATGATCTTGCCGACTCGTTTATGCAGTCTATAAGCTCCCATGATATCGCGTGAACTCTCTTCACAGGCCGCTCTCCAGTTTCTCGTGAATTCTTGAATAAAAGTCATCATCGAACCTTATGAACCTTCCGTAGTTCGACGACATCGTAAATTCAAGTTTTGAATTGCCCGGTATCGGATACTCCTCCTGACCGTCAATGACAAGCAGACATCCTTTGTCCATTGCCATCTCCACGGTTATTTTGGATGACGTCGGTATAACGATAGGCCTGGCGGCGAACTTGAACGCCGCCATCGGTACCATCACCAGTGCGTTAACGCGCGGGTCTATTATCGGCGACCCGACGCTCATCGCGTAGCATGTTGAACCCGTAGGCGTTGCTATTATCACGCCGTCGGCCCTGATGTCCGTCGCCAGACGGCCGTCGACGTAAACTCTGAACTGCCTTATCTTTGCTACGGAATCAGTATGAACGACCGCTTCGTTAACGGCGTCGGCCATTCTTTTTCCGTTGAAGACCGTCTGAAGCTTCAGCCGTTCGTCTATCCTGAACCTTCCTTCCCTCAATCTTGAGATGCCTTCTTCGATGCTGTCCGCGGGTATCTCCGCCAGGAATCCGACGCCTCCCGCGTTGACGCCGAATATTGACGCGTTGTTCTTCTGCATCGCCCTGAGTATCGTCCCGTCGCCGCCCACGGTCACCATTATGTCAACGTCCATCTCCTCTATCGGATATCCTTTCTTTTTGAGGGCGTTTGCTATTTCGTCCTCAAGTATCACCTCTTCGCCCTTCAGCGCTTTGATGACCTTCTTTGATATGTCCGTCGCGTTCGGGAGGCTCATGTTCGTGTATATGCCGTACCTGTGCCCGTGCCTGCTCCTTATATTATGAGGCAGCATCACCGCATCGTAAACATCCCTGTTCGCCGCCGCCAGGAAATTCGACCTGTGGTCAAGGTCGAACGGCATATCGAAATCGGTGCCGTCAAGGTTGTATATCTCACCGCCCGCTTCTTTCAGCAGAAGATAGCTTGCGGCTATGTCTATGACGCGTATCGACCTTCTGCTGTTCTCGGCGTTCATCAGGAAGCCGTCCGCGGCGCCCGTGGCGACCAACGCCATCTCAACGGACGCGCATCCGTACGCTCTTGACGACCGCACATGCTTGGCGAGCGCGAACGAATCGGGATGCGCCCCGTTGCCGAGGTAGATCATCATCATCAGATCGTCGGGATCGGAGTGCTTCTTTGAATGTATGCGCGATCCGTTCAGATATGCGCCATTTCCTTTCTCCGCTGTGTATCTGTCACCGGTCACCAGATTTTCTATGAACGCGGTATGAACATCCTTCAGCGATCTCTTCCCTATTGCCATTGAAACCGTGTAAAGAGGGACGCCCATCACCGAGTTCGTTGTACCGTCTATCGGATCAAGCACCAACGTCTCGGATGCGCCGTTGTCCACGAAACCGATCTCCTCGCTCAGAACATTCAGTAAAATATCTTTCTCCTGAAGATAGCTGAGAACGGTGTTCTCCGCTATCTTGTCGATATGCGTGGTCGGCGTTCCGTCCTTTCCGATGCATATCTCTTTCCCGCGTGTCTCCGCGTCCGGTATCAGTTTTATCGCGTTCCGTATTCTCTGCGCTATTTCGCTCAGGATGTCCATCATCGTGACGAATAGAGAAAGGCGTGTATATATCAATTCGCCGATGTTTATCTATTAGATGCGCATCACTTACAATGATGCCCGTATCTGACGACAATATCGAATACATTGACGGAAGGCCCGCAACGTTATCATTTGACCCCGGAAGACGCGTTTACGGCGAACGTTTATCAAATGTTTCGGGAAAGGAATATCGTATATGGGACCCGAGGCGGAGCAAACTGTCCGCATATATCTGCGCTGGCGGAGAGCACTTCCCTTTCACAAGGGAAAGCAATGTTCTTTACCTGGGCGCGGCAAGCGGCACCACGGCGAGTCACATCTCGGATATCGTCACCGGGGGAAAGATATTCTGCGTCGAGATCTCACAGCGGACATTCCGCGATCTTGTGAAAGTGTGCGATCACCGTAAGAATATGATACCGGTGCTCGGCGACGCCGCGTCGCCCGACAGTTATCGTTTTGCCGTGGATAATGTTAACGTGGTCTATCAGGATGTTGCGCAGAAAGGTCAGGCAGATATGCTCGCCGACAACATGGAATGTTTTTCCGCAAGGTACGGAATGGTATCGATAAAGGCAAGGTCAGAGGACGTTACGGCACAGCCGGAAACAATATTTCAGAAGGCGAGGGAACGTCTTGAAGAACGTGATTTACGCATACTGGATGCGATGTCTCTTGAACCATATGAGAATGCGCACGCGATGATCGTTGTCGAGGCGTTACAATGATGACGGTGTACACGATAGCGTTCCTCGGCGGCGAGTTCTTAATGGTCTTCAACCCGAAAAGGAACGGATGGGAGATGCCCGGCGGAAGGACGGAGGAGGGCGAAAGCATTATCGAAGCTGCGGAGCGCGAATTCGCTGAGGAAGCGGGATACGCGATAGACGTGATATCGACGAAGCGCATAGACGATTGCCATGTGTGCGCCGCATATCTTCTGGGAAAGATCGGCAGCGGAGAGTTCACGGCTAAAATGTTCTCGGAAGTGCCGGAGGACCTTGCGTTCGGACGCTCAGAGTATAACGGCGTATTGGAATGGGCCAGGTCCGCGGTGGCGGCGGAATTGCCGTTCGTCTGACGCTCCAATCAAGCTTTTATACTTGTAGTATGTAACCGCAGAAAGCCTAGCCGCCAATTAGATGATTCGGAGGATCAGTAATGGCAAGAATGCATGCAAGAAGAAAAGGAAGATCGTGCTCAGTACGCCCCATGGTATCGGAGAGTCCCGAATGGGTGACCCTCAGCGCCGCCGAGACGGAGGAGCTCGTCGCCAAGATGGCAAAGGACGGGTACACATCCGCCAGGATCGGGCTTACGTTAAGAGATCAGTACGGTGTGCCGGACGTTAAACTGCTGACGGGAAAATGTATAACCGAGATAATGAAAGAGAAAGGTGTCGCGTCAGCGCTGCCCGAGGATCTCTCCAGTCTTATGAGACGCGCTATCTCGCTGAACGTGCACCTCAGGGATAACAGAGGCGACCACTCCAACAAGAGGGGACTGCAGCTTATCGAATCGAAGATCAGAAGGCTTGAACATTATTACAAGGACAACGGTGTTCTTCCGGCCGATTGGAAGTATTCGCTCAAGACAGCGGAACTGATGCTCAAGTAAGGTGTTCCATGGACGAACGCGTCCTCAAACTTTTTTCATCTTTATCTCCCGCTTCCGATGTTATAAAAGAACATGATAACATTCACATCTTTTCGCATCATGACGCCGACGGTATATCCGCGGCGATAATCTTATCGAGAACACTGATGCGCGCAGGCAAAAGGTTTACGCTGACGTTATTCAGCACACTGAACGACGATAACGTGAGGATAATAAAAGAATGCGGCGCCGGATGCATAATAATAGCTGATATGGGCGCATCGTACATCGGCGCTCTTGATGAGATTGACGCGGATGTCATTGTTCTGGATCACCACAAAGGCGATACCGCTGCGAAGAATGTGTATTACGCGAATCCTCACTCATTCGGCATCGACGGGCAGGACGGCGGATGCGGCGCGTCGGTCGCGATGCTCTTCTCCGTTTCCGTTGACCAGAACAACTGGGACCTCGTACAAATTGCGTTCGCGGGCATAGTCGGCGACAAACAGCATCTTAAAGGTCTTTCGGGCGTTAACGAATACTTATTCAGCGAGGGAAAACGACGAGGTCATATCACGACCGCGGAAGGCTCCCTGATACCCGACGGGCCGCTGATAAGTTCCCTTTATGTTTCAGCGGAACCGTACATACGCGGCGTGAGCGGCAGCGCGGACGGTGTGTCGTCGTTACTGAAGGATGCGGGCATTGACGCCGGAAGATCGTCAGCGGACCTGAGCGACGCAGAGCGGAGGAAATTATCGTCACTGATCGCGGTGAAGCTTTTGGAGCAGAACGTTATGAAAGAGGTGATCGACGAGATCTCCGGAACGCGATATTTGTTAAAGGACTGGAACATCGACGCGCTGACGTTCGCCTCCCTTCTTAACTCATGCGGGCGGTCGGGCAACGGAGGCATCGGCATAGGATTGGGACTCGGCGACAAGAGATGCATGAACGACGCGTTAACGAAGGACGCCGGATCGCGTGAGATGATCGTATCCGCCTTAAGGGACATTGACTCGAAAGGTCTGGGCCAAAAAAATAACTTTCAATACTTCGAGAATACGACGTCGGGGTTCACCGGCATATTGTGCGAATCGATAATGAGATTCATCGCCGACCCGAACAGACCGACGGTAGGGTACAGTGTCTCCGACGGTGTCACAAAAGCATCGGCAAGGTGCACCCATCCTATACTTAGAAAAGGGGTCGACCTTTCCGAGGCGATGAGACTCGCCGGCGAGAGCGCAGGCGGCGGGGGAGGCGGCCACAAGATAGCGAGCGGCGCATGGTTCCCCGCCGGCAATGAGAACATATTCCTTGATGCGCTTGATAAGATCATCGGAAAACAAATTAACGCCAGGTGACGTCCACCTCGTCGGTCCTGAACCTTTGCTCCACTTTTGTTTCATCGATCGACATCCTTACTCCCGAATCATACATGAGATGACCTAACCATGCTATCATCGCGCCGTTGTCTATGCATAATCTCGGCGGCGGAACGAACATCTTCGCGTTCCTTTCCGACGCCATCTCCGATATCATGTCCCTGAGACGCGAATTCTGAGCAACGCCGCCGCCCATGAGAACTTCGTCCTTTCCGACGTGGGCCATCGCCCTTTCCGTGACCTCGGCGAGCATCGCGAAACATGTCTCCTGCACCGAGTACGCGATATCGTTAAGCTTGTGCCCTTTCTTCTTTAATGAAACGGCTGCGGTCATGATGCCGGAGAACGCCATGTCCATCCCTTTCACCGAGTACGGAAGATCGAGCAGTTCCTTTCCTTCCTTTGCCAATTTTTCAATGGTCGGGCCGGCGTAATATCCGAGACCGAGTTCCCTTCCAAGCTTGTCGAGCATATTGCCTATCCCTATGTCTAACGTCTCGCCGAATATTCTGTACTTGCCGTTGGCGAAGGCGATCACCTGCGTATTGCCGCCGGATGCGTACAGCAGTACGGGATCTTTGCATCCGGTGGTCGCGTTGCCGATCTCGACATGCGCAACGCAATGATTAACGCCTATTATCGGTATGCCCAGACGTACGGAAAGAGCACGCGCGGCAGTGGCCGCCACCCTCAGGCACGGACCGAGTCCAGGACCTTTGGAGAATGAGACGACGTCCACATCATCAAGCGACAGGTTCGCGTCCGAGAGCGCCTTTGATATTGTTGCGGCGACCGTGTCCGCGTGGTGGTTCGCCGCCTCCCTCGGGTGCAGCCCGCCCTCAGGCGGTCTGTACATGTCGATGACGTTCGCAAGCACACTGCATTTTTCGTCGGTGATGCCGACGCCGAGCGTGTGCGCAGTTCCTTCGATACCGAGAGTGATCATTTCTGTCCCGTAACGGCGTTCAGCCTTTCCAGTATCGGAAGGGCGCCGCATACGACCTCGCCGTCGATAACAAGCACAGGGAACGTTTTCTCCACGATCTCGTAATAGGCCGCCTCCGCCAGACCGTCAACGGTGTCCGCGTTTATCACCTGTATCTTAAGTCCTTTGGGCATTCTTTCCTTTACGTGTTCACACTTTCCGCAGTTGTCCTTCGTGAACAATTTTAATTCTTCCATGAACGTACAAGCCGCTCGCCCGTTTAATACGTTTCTGTCACCGTCTCGGTGACCGTGGCCTGACATCGGTATGACCGCCTGCTTTCCTATCCGTTCCCGTGCCTGCCGGAAGATAAAAAGGTATAATAACATGAAACTTATCTCACGCCTACCGGGCTCGTGGTCTAGGGGTTATGACGTCTCCTTGACATGGAGGAGGTCGCCGGTTCAAATCCGGCCGGGCCCACCACACCGCACAATCCGAACGGTCAGATATGTTATCGGATCGGTATGTTCTTTGCCAACTTGCTACACAGGCTGTGTTATATGTCAAAGAACGGGGCAAAATAACTAACAGAGAATATCAAACGATAAATGATACTACCAATAAAACGGCATTGCGAGACCTAGACGGACTGGTTTCAATGAATATACTCAAAAGGTCCGGAGAAGGGAAGGGCACACACTATATAATCAGCTAAATTACGAAAATGCCCCGTATGTCCTGAAAATGTCTCGAATACTTCTCACGGTTACGCAGTTCTCCCAGATCTTCATAGATTCCTGCCGTCCGCCAATCGTCCAAATGATGCGCGCGCCGTTAACCTGGCTCTTTAGGAATGATACAATATATACGAGTTATACATATGGCACAAAGGCCGGTAACACGGGAAGTCCGGATCTGCCGCGACTTCCAAGCATCGGCAGATCCGGGACCGTGTCGGAGATCGTGCGCATACGGAACCAATACCGGCGCATACGGATAAGGTTCACCGTTACCATAGGTAACATCATTTTATTCGTGTTGACTTACCTTAAACAACGGTCGTCCGGCCCGCGTTAAAGACTCGGTCCGGGGCCGTCACTCTTCTCCTTGTATTCCATCAGCGCGCAGATATTTAAAACTAATCAGGCTGTCTTCGCAACCCGATCTGACAACGCTTCCGGTGAGATCTGGTGTTCGGCGGCTCACATGATGACGATGTTCTCGCTCCTTATCACGTTATCATAATTCTTGTGGCCGAGCACTTCCGACATCCTGTCGCTCCGCATCCCTTTTATTTTTGATATGTCGTCGCTGTTGTAGTCGGGTATCCCCTTCGCTATTATCTTATCGTCGTACGTAATGTTGACAACGTCACCGCGGTCGAACCTTCCCGTCACTTCCTTTATTCCGACGGCGAGAAGGCTCATGTGCTTCGAAAGTGCGTTCTTTGCCCCTTCGTCCACCTCTATCGACCCTGACGCGTGAGCGTGCCGTATCCAGCTGCTCTTCTTCCTTTCCTTCTTGTCGGCGGTGAATATCGTTCCTATTTCTTCACCGGAGACCACTCTTTCTATCACGTTATCGACGCTGCTGCTCGCGATGATCATGCTGCATCCCGATTCCTGACATATCTCCGCGGCGCGTATCTTCGTTCTCATGCCGCCGGTGCCGACGCGTGACGTCGGATCTCCGGCGGATGCTATTATCGCATCCGTTATTTCGTTGACTGTTGGTATCAGCACCGCGTCGCTGAAAAGTTTTGGGTCCTTATCATAAAGGCCGTCAACGTCCGATAATATTATCAGAAGGTCGGCGTCCATCTTGATGGACACCATCGCCGATAACGTGTCGTTATCGCCGAACATTGCGTCTATCTCTTTTACGCATACAGCATCGTTCTCGTTGAATATCGGCACCGCTTTGTATTCCAGTAACGTTTGCACCGCGTTCCTTAAATTCAGATATTTCTCGCGGTCCGAATAGAAATCATACGTCAGCAGTATCTGAGCGATCGATATCTTCTGTTTCTGGAAGCTGTCGTTCCATTTCTGCATCAGAACGCTCTGTCCTATTGAAGCGGCGGCCTGCCTTATCGGTATCTCGCGCGAACGCGGACGCGCGTCCATTGTCGATAATCCGATGCCTATGGCGCCCGACGTGACGATGAGAACTTCCATTCCCTTATCTTTCAGACGCTTCACCTGCTCGGCCACGGAGTCCATGAACTCCGTCGATGCGCCGGAACCTCCTTTCGTTATTGATGACGTTCCCACTTTTATCACGATGCGGTGCGTCCCTTTGAGATATTCGTTCCTGTTCATCCGGATCACAACTCAAATTTATCGTTCAGTGCGCGGTGTTTGAACTTTTTTGCATTCTTTCCCGCATAGTCTTTCACCACGTGACCGTTACCGACGAGCACGTATTTGTATATCGTCAGCCCCTCCATTCCCACGGGACCGCGTGAATGGATCTTGTTCGTGCTTATGCCCACTTCCGCCCCTTTTCCGTATCTGTAACCGTCCGAGAACCTCGTCGAAGCGTTCACGAGAACGCTTGACGAGTCCACAAGATCAACGAACTTAAGCGCAGTGCCCTTGTTTTCAGTTACAATGGAATCGGTGTGTTTCGAGCTGTGCTTATTTATGAACTCTATCGCCTCGTCCGCCGAATCGACCACTTTTACTGAGATTATGAGATCGTTGTACTCCTCGTCCCAGTCCGACGCCTTCGCCTCTTTTATCTTTCCTTTCCCGATCATCCTTACCGTCTCTTCGTCCCCGCGTACCTCGACGCCGTTGATGACGAACGCGTTCACTATCTTCGGAAGGAACGATGATGCTATCCTCTTATTCACAAGAAGCGTCTCCGCGGCGTTGCACACCGCCGGGTACTGTATCTTTGAGTCCAACGCAACATTGAGCGCCTTATCCTCGTCCGCGTGTTCGTCAACGTAAACATGACATATCCCGGCGGAATGGCCGAGCACCGGTATTTTCGTGTTGTCCTGAATGTACTTCACGAATTCGTTGGAACCTCTCGGTATCAGAAGATCGACGTATCCGTCCATTTTCAGAATTGACGATACGTCCTCTCTCGTCTCCATTATCGAGAACACCCCTTTCGGTATACCGGCGGCGTACGCCGCCTCCGACAGGATATCAAAGAGAACACGGTTGGTGTTCACCGCTTCTTTGCCTCCTTTGAATATCACGGCGTTGCCGCTCTTGAGACATAATGACATTATCTGCGGGACGACGTCCGGTCTTGATTCGAATATCACGCCTATCAGACCGATCGGGCATCTTATCTGATACAACGTTAAATTATCATCAAGCTCAACGGCCGACATCGTCTCGCCCACCGGATCGCTTAATTTTATGACATCTTTGATACCGTCGATCATTCCGTTTATCTTCTCGTCGTTCACCTTAAGGCGTTTGACCATCGCATCTGTAAGTTCGTTTTTCTTTCTCATCGCGTCCGCGGATATCATATCCTTTGCGTTGGCATCGTTTATCTTATTCCTGAAAGTATCGAGCGCTTTGATCATCGCGCCGAGCGCATTGTTCTTCGTCTCCGTGTCAATTGCGGAAAGCGCTATGGCGGAAGCTTTAGCATCTATAACGTCAGCTTTGATGTCTTTCATTGATATTGCCTGCTGATGCAACATCTTCCATATTATTAATGGTACCCCTGATTATAAATAAACACTTATCATACACGATAACGTGGCAAACTGCAAGATGGAAATAGTCTGTCTGGACCCGCAGACGTATATCTCGGTGCATGATCATGAGATGCGCCAGCGTATACTTACGGCGCTCTTTAAAATGACGAAAGCTTACGGTCCTGTATCGAAACAGGACCTCGCCGACCGCCTCGGAATAAAATATCAGCAATTGTCGTATCAGATGAGCGACCACCTCTCATCATTCTGGAAGGTGGCGAAAGAGGAGAAGGTGCGCGGGGCGCGTATGGAATTCATCGTNCCCGCCAATCCGGACGCCGTTTACATCGCGATCGGAAAGGACCGCAGGATATATGTCATCGACCCGCTGGCGGAACTGTTCGGACCGGTGTCCGACGTCGGGTTAAGATGCGATTCGTGTTCCGAGAATGAAAGAAAGGAGTGCATGGGATCGCTCATCGACAAGAAAATAGTATCTGACAGTATCAGCAAAGCGGAAGAGGAAACTCTTAAGGTCAACGGCAGGAATGACCTAAGCCCTCTGGACGCCGGCATAATAAGAACGCTGAAAGGGCTGGTCGCCGGCGATCAGTGTATTCTTACCATACCGTGCGACAGGTGCACGTTCATGAAAAGAAACAACAGCGCACCGCCTTCCGGCAAAACACGGTTCCTTGTTCTCGGCGGATATTTGGGCGCCGGCAAGACGACGCTTGCCGTCAATCTTGCGAGGACGCTCAGGGATAAGCATGAAATTTCAGTTGCGATGATAACGAACGATCAGGGCGATGTTCTCGTTGATACGGAATTCACAAAGGACGCGGGATTCGATGTGCGCGAGATACTCGGAGGATGTTTCTGCTCAAATTTCGACGAATTCGTGACAAGCGCAAGGACGCTTGTCTCCGCCGGGAGGCCGGACGTGATAATCGCCGAACCTATCGGTACATCAACGAACATCATGGGCTCGGTGGTCGCTCCTCTGCGAACGTTATATCCTGATGAGTTCGGCGTTGCTCCGTTCACTGTTGTTATCGATTGCATACGGGCCGCCGGCATACTTTCCGGGCCCGGGGAAAGAACCGTTGAGTCCGTCGACCTGATACCAGCGCATCAGATAAAAGAGGCTGAAGTGATAATCCTTTCAAAGGCGGACATGGTCCGCCGGGAAGCGATCTCTGAGATAAAAGAGGAGCTGAGAAAGATATTGCCTGATGCGGACATCATCGAAACATCATCGTCCGACCTCAGGAACATTGATAAAATTGTTGATATCATACTTTCCGAGCGCGTCAGCACCAAGACCGCCGAACGCGACGGCAACAGGGGATTCGATTTTGAGAAAGCGAAGCTCGGCTGGTACTCCGGGACCTTCACGATAACACCGAACGACAAAGTGGACATGTACTCCGTGGCGTCGGACATTATGAAAGGCGTCGCCAGAGAGTACGGCCCGAAGGCGATCGTTCATGTCAAGGTGATAATATCTTCGCCAGAAGCATCGGCAAAGATGTCGCTCGTTCAAGAGTCCATACAAGTGGACGGCATATATGGTTCACGATTCATATCCTCTCCCGGAAAGCTTGTGCTGAACGCGCGCGTGATATCGCCGCCGAAGCGGCTTGAGGATACGATGCGCAGCGTTATCGGATCATTATCATCATATCCCGCGAAGATAGAAAAGATAAGCGAATCGTGCTTTTCGCCCAGACCGGAATCGCCGTCGCACTTCTTCTTCGAATAAGTTTCCTGAACGAACGCGCGGCGCACATGCCCACTAAATTTATATCATATCCGCTCGTGTCCCTTCTGATAGTAAAATAACGAAAGGTGACAGTAATGAACATGATCGAGAACGCAAGATCGACCACGGGCACAAAATCACGCGTGCCGGACATAAGCCCCCTCAACGGGATGTGCCCGATATGCATCGAAGAGTGCAACGTGCTGTGCGAGACGGGGAAGGCAACGTTCAGAGGCAGAGAAGTATTATACCCGAGCCCTGAGCATTTCGGCACGAGCACCGCAGCCGCCAATAAAAATTTCTTCCTTGACTGGTCGCACATACAGATAATGTCGGAACTCATCGGTGCGAAGGGCATCGAAGCGGACCCGGACGTGGCGTTCTTCGACAACGCCGATATAACAACGGTCGTAGGTTCAAGATCGAAAAGACCGATACCTATGAAGGTGCCGGTGCATATCGCCGGCCTCGGTTCAACAGCGGTCGCCAAAAGAAACTGGAAAGGGATGGCCGTCGGTTCGGCGATAACCGGCGTGTGCCAAGTGATCGGAGAGAACATCTGCGGGATGGACAGCGACGCCGTGTACTCAAACGGCAAGGTTCAGAAGTCCCCTGAGATGGATAACCGTGTGAATTCATTCAAAGAGCTGTGGGACGGCAAGAACGGTGCCATCGTGGTGCAGACGAATGTTGAGGACAAAAGAGGCGGAGCGGACGAATACGCGATATCGAATCTCGGCGTTGACGTCATCGAGAGAAAATGGGGACAGGGAGCGAAGGCCATTGGCGGTGAGGTCCGTTTAACATCGCTTGAAAGGGCGCTTGAGCTCAAGGGAAGAGGATATCTTGTATTGCCCGATCCCGAAGATAAAGATGTACAGAAAGCGTTCAAAGAAGGCCTTTTCAAGACGTTCGAAAGACACAGCCGCGTCGGGTTCCCCGACGAGGCGTCGTTCCTTGAGGATATAGACCAGCTGAGAAGCAAAGGCGCCAAGAACGTGTTCTTAAAGACGGGCGCATACAAACCGGAGGTTGTCGCGTTCACCATGAGGTGCGCCTCGAAAGCGAAGATAGATCTTCTTACGTTCGATGGCGCCGGCGGAGGAACGGGAATGTCGCCGGTGCCGATGATGAACGAGATGAGCACTCCGACGGTGCACTTATGCGCGCAGGTGATCGAATGCGCCCGTGTGCTCAAGGAACAGGGCAGATTCGTGCCCGATATCTCATTTGCCGGCGGTTTCGTCAACGAGACGCAGATGTACAAGGCGATGGCAATGTCCGATCTCGGTGACGGTCCTATCGTTAAATCGATAGCAATGGCAAGGACCCCGATACTCACGGTGATGAAGAGCAACCATTACGTGAAGCTCGCGGAGAACGGTAAATTGCCGTCGTCGTTCGTCGAGCAGTACGGTGCGAAGCCCGAACAGTTCTTCATATCGAGCAGCGCCGTTCAGGGCCTCAGACCGAACGCGAAACTGGGAACCGATATACCGTGGGGCGCCGTCGGTTTATATACGTACTGGCATGACCGCATCGGCGAAGGCCTTAAACAGCTGATGGCCGGAACTCGTAAATTCAAACTGAACTGCATAGAGCGCAGCGATATCAACTGCCTGACGGAGTACGCAAGCAAGGTCACCGGCATCGAGACGATAGAGGCGAGAGCCGCGAGAGTTATGACCGCATTGTTATGACCGCGACACAAACATCTTAACATCTTTTCAAACACCGCGGCGATATGAATGAAGAAGAAGGACCTTGAGATAAGACTGCAGGGAATGAAGGATTTCATCGATCCGGATCCTTCGCTCGAACAGTATATGACGCCCTCGGTCATCGCCTCGGACATTCTTTTCACAGCGTACTCGGAAAACGATGTTCACGGAAAGGATGTTATTGATCTCGGCTGCGGCACGGGAATGTTCTCCGTGGGGGCGTTCATGCTCGGCGCCGGAAGCGTTTACGGATTCGATGTTTCGGAAAAGGCGGTCGCCGTCGCAAGGGAGAACGCAAAGGCGTTCGGCGCTGACGTAGAATTCGAAGTGCTCGATATAAAGGACGCCGTGAGACACGGCGACACGGCGATAATGAACCCGCCGTTCGGATGCCAGTCGCGCAGCGCGGACAGGCCGTTCCTCGAAAAAGCGATGGAACTTTGTGATACCGTTTATTCAATGCACATGGGAACGACGTCCGGTTTTGTGAAAGAATATATTGAGAGCGCGGGACGCGAGCTCTGTTATCAGAGAAGGTATAGGTTTAATATACCCCACACATTCTCGTTCCACAGCAAAGCAGAGCATAACGTTGATGTTATCATGATAATTATAAGGTGAATTTCAGATGAAAGAGAAAAGAGAAGTGTTCCCCGGTGACGAAGTGGCCGTGGAAGAAGAGTATCTGGCGTCCGACGGAACGTTCGCCTCGGACGGTGTGATATACGCAAGCCAGATCGGCATTTTGGAATTGGATCACGAGGAGATGACCGCGCGCGTCATATCACCGAACCCGCCGAACGTGCTGAAAGAAGGAGACATCGTATTTGCGACGATAGCCGATACGAGATCGACCATGGCGACCGCCGACGTCGTTGTAAGCGACGGCAAGCTGAGGGATATAGGCGGCGAAACGTACGCGACGATACACGTATCGAAGATATCGCCCGGCTATACCGACGATGTATCAAAGGAATTAAGAAAAGGCGACCGCGTCAGAGCCGTCGTGATAGGAATAAAGCCGTCGCTGCAGCTTTCCACGAAGGACGAGCATATGGGCGTTGTGATGTCATTGTGCGGCAAATGCAAATCAGAGCTGATACGCAAGGGAAAGACGCAGCTTTACTGCGAACAGTGCGACCGCTCGTTCACAAGGAAACTGGCGGACGATTACGGTAACGTCGTGTTCTGATGAGACTCGTCGCTCTCGTTTCCGGCGGTATCGATTCGCCCGTTGCGGCATACAAGATGGCGATGACCGGTGCCGATGTGATACTTCTCCATATGGACAACCGCCCCCACACCGATGACCGCTGTCTCGAAAAGGTGAAAAAGATCGCCTCACGCCTGAGCGCGGTGACAAAAAAGGAAATTTTGCTTTATGTTGCATCTCACGGCGAGAATCAGACGCTCATCAGGAAGAACTGCGACAGCGGTTATCAGTGCGTCCTCTGCAAAAGGCTGATGATGCGTGTTGCCAAAGAGTTCGCATTAAGGAATGAATGTTCAGGCATCGTCATGGGCGATTCTTTGGGCCAGGTGGCGTCGCAGACGCTCAGAAATATACGGGCAGAATCGTTCGATCTCAGCGTTCCGGTACTGAGGCCGCTCATCGGTCTCGATAAGCTGGAGATAGAGGCCGTCGCCAAGGAAATAGGAACATATGGGATATCCATAATGCCGGAGTCTCCCTGCGGCGTCGTCCCTCAGCGGCCGATCACCGAGGCGGAACCATTGAGAACTGTTATGCAGCAGTCATACCTTGAATTTGATGAGATGGCGGCAGCGTCCGCGGACTCCGCGAAACGCGTTCAGTAAAGACCGCGAAGCGAACTTAACGCGGGGCACGAGAATATCTTCTCCGGGTCGTACACCATGTCCATCGTTATCCTTGAGACGAAGTTAAGCTGCACTGTCGATATGTACAGTGTCTGATCGCCGATCTGTATCTTCTCGTCGGTATCCTTCGCCGGTTTTATCAGCGTGGGAACGAGGGCGGGACCGCTGCACGTGGTGGACAGCCTGTAATCTATGCCCTCCGCGATGATCATCTCCTTCACGTCATCGTCCACTTCTATCGTCATGACAGACCATGAAGATATCATCGGTTAAAACTGTTACTGATGGCGCACAGTAATTAATACCGATGCGGTTATGCAATGCGATGGTACTGATACTTGACAGTTCCGCCATTTTCGCAATGGAGGACCTTCCGCAGGATGATATTGCGGTTCCCGCAGGCGTTGTTGACGAACTCAGAAGATATAATGACAAACGTGTTGACAGATGGGGCGATCTTCTCCGTGTTTCCGAATGCACGGAACGCGCGATAGCCAAAGTAAGGGAGACCGCATTGAAAAGCGGGGACGCCGGAAGGTTATCGGATGTTGACGTTCATGTGATAGCATTGGCGATAGACCTTGACGGTATCGTTCTGACGGATGATTTTTCGATACAGAATGTTTGTAAAATAATGAACATTGAATATCGGCCGGTAGGAACGGAAGGCATCAAAAAGGTTGAAAAATGGAATTACCGGTGCAACGGATGCGGAAAATGGTACAAAGAGAAGATGAGCGACTGCCCCGTATGCGGATCATCAATGAAAGCTCACAGAAAGAGATGAATCACGGGAAGATGCGCTTACATCGTATCAGATTGCCCAATCTCCTCTTTCCCAGAAGCTTCATACATATCCCTGTTCTCAGGTCGGAACCGAATGCGAACAGATCGGCAAGAATCTTCCCTCTCGCGGCTATCCTGAGCGGCTTAAGCATCGCACGCTGCCACTCCTTCTGATATTCCTCCAATGCCTTACCGTCAAGTACGTTGTCCGCTGCCGCGGAACCGCATATCCTGCCGGCGATCATTGCCAACGGAATTCCGCCGCCGTTCACCGATATCACGTGACCGGCGGCGTCGCCGACGGTCATTCCGTTCTCCGTGTATGTTCTTTTCACAGGGCCCCGGCTGGGAACGTATTTGCCTTCCATTTTGCTTATCACATCAAATTCGTGCTTGGCAACGAATTTGTCAAAATATTCGCTTAACGTACCGTCCGCGAATTTGGGTGAAAAACCGATACCTATGTTCGCCTGCCCTTTCTTAGGCATTATCCATCCGTACGCGCCCGGTGCGATACCGCCGAAGAACATCGTGACAACGGGATCGAAATCCCCTCTCGCCTGCGCCGTGACCGCCGGGTACGGGTCCTGCGGTCTGGGAAGCCCGAGGCTTCTCGATACCTTCGAACCGGGCCCGTCGGCGCCTATTATCACTTTGTATTCGATCTCGCCGTCTGATGTCATCGCCGTGCTGCCTTCGGATCTGAGAAAAGCACATCCCCGTATTATCTCCGCTCCCGCCTCCTCGGCCATTGATGCCAGATGCTTATCGAATCTGTCCCTTTCCGTCGTGTACCCGGTGAACGGTATCTCCGTTGTTCTCATTTTAGGATCGACCAGCCTTATCGCGTCCGTTTCTCTTATTATGAGGTCGCCGGGGATGTCGAAAAGATCATCGATATCGGACGCGTTGGGGAACATTTTCCTTATTTCGTCAACGGACGGCATGAACTCGCCGCATCTGACCGGCACGCCTATGTCGCGGCGCCTTTCGATCACCGTTACGTTAATGCCTTTTGATGCCGCGTATCTCGCCGCGGTGCTTCCCGCCGGCCCGGCACCGACAACGAGAACATCCGTTCTTATCAACGTATCACCTGTCGCGGTTTACGATGTATCTTGCGAGGCTTATCAGCGAATCCTTGTATTCCGAATCCTTCAGGAATGAAAGATGAGGTATCGCATTCTCGACGATGTCGTTGGCCTTGGACCTGCACCTTTCGACGGCGTCCGTTCTTCTTATCAGTTCAAGAGCTTCTTTGAGATGTTCGTGCGACGGCTCTTTCTCTTTGAAAATTTCCTTTATTCTGGGGCCGAGGACAGTGTCTGAGATCGCGTAGATGACGGGGAGCGTCGGCTTTCCTTCCGCTATGTCCATTCCCGCTGTCTTTCCCATGGAAAGCCGGTCTCCGGTTATATCCAGAATGTCATCAACTATCTGAAATGCAAGGCCAACGTCCAGCGCGAATCCTGATATCTCGTTGATGACGTCATCATCGGCGCCGGCCATGAACGCGCCCGTCCTTGCGCATGCGAGAATTGGCATCGCCGTCTTTCCGCGTATGATGCTCATGTAGTCCTTTTCAGTGACAATGGGCTTATGTTCAAACTCTTTCTGAATGAATTCGCTTTCGGCCATCGTCGTCGAGGTGCTTGCGACCATGTCGATGATCTTCCTGTCCGCCGGCCCCATCAGTTTGAAACCTATGGCGAACATCAGGTCGCCCATTATCACTGCTTTCGTTACGGTATATTTCTCGTGAATGGTCTTACGTCCGCGGCGTATCTCACTCTTATCGTTTATGTCATCGTGTATCAGCGTGGCATCGTGTATGATCTCAAAAGCGGCGGCGGTGTGAAGAACATCGTCGCCGCACGATCCGCCGCATGCGCGGTGGGCGAGTATGCACATCGCTGGCCGTATCCTCTTGCCGCCGGAAGACGTCACATAATCATATATCTCCTGCAGTTCCTTCCTGTCGGACCGTAATGCATCCTTGATAATTGCATCGACCTTTACTAGGTCATCAGATATCGATAAGTGCCATTGGTGCCCCATTGTCCCTCTTAAAAGAGATAACGTACTTAAAACCTTCCAGCTTATACAAAATGTCAATACGCTATTCACAAATTTAATAGAATTATAAAAGATTCAAAATCTAAATAAAGAAGTGATTAATTTGATATATTTCGTATCCATATCTGTTTAAGAAAGGGGTCGTCATAATGACTGTAAGAATGAACGGGGAGAAAAACAAAAAGTATTTCGTGGGGGGTTGCTGGGGCGTTTCTAAATCAGGCAACCCGAGGGTCGAAAAGGATATTGATGAAATAACGGAGTCAGAAAAATCCACATTTGGTGATGCCATCGAGAAGTGGGGCATCGATGTGCAGGAAACAAATCTCATCGACCCAATCGTTATAACAGGTCCGATAAAAGTAGTAGATGATATAGAACTCAAAAATGGAGTCAAAGTGCGAAAAGAGCTGTATAAAGCTGGACGCGACAGAAAAATAAGAGGATACTACTCCTGCACATATATTTTAGGATTCACAGAGAAACAGGCAGTATTTTATATGAAAAAATGGAACGTTTATGATTATGATACCTCCATTTGGACCGAAGAGATATTCTACAAAGATATTGTTTCCATAAATATTGAAGAAGAAACTGTTGGGGGCGTAGTATATTTCAGATTCACACTCAACATCCCAGGGAGAGAGCCAGTTTCTTCTGGCTATAATCCTAAAGAAAATCTGAATGAAACACACATACAGGCCATGAAAAATCTTATTCGTGAAAAGAAAAATCAGTGAGAGTTCTCATGGAAGTTCGCGTACTCGCCTGCCCGCACTGTGCCGCAAAGATATCGTCTAACGCTAAAGTTTGTGAATATTGCGGCTATGAGTACATGATTTCCTCTTTTTCTTCTCTTTTGAAGATCGGCCGTCAGGACATAAACAAGTATGTGGCTGCATATTCCGATGCATTGAAAACCAACCCAAATGATCCCTCCTTGAATAGATCTGCCGGAATCTGTTTCATGAGTTTAGGCATTTATGATAAAGCACTCGCGTGTTTCGAGAGACAGATAGACTCCAACCCGGAAGGAAGTTTTGCATATTACGTGTCCGCAATGTGTTTGCTAAATGGAAAGTCAGCATTTATCACTGAAAAGAAAAAAATAGACAAAGCGATTGAATATCTTAAAGCGGCAATTGTGATCGAAGAAAAGGGGATATATCATTATTTGATGGCGTATTTCAAGTACGACTACTATAAACGCAAATTTCTGAAGATAGAACCCGATTACAATTATCATCTCAGCGCCGCTCATTCGTTCGGTGTTTCCACTGAAGATATACTTGATCTTTTCAACCTATTGAAAGTTGAAGTCCCAAAAGGTTTTTTAGAAACCGCATGACGAAGAAAACCCACTAAGGCCAATCCTCGAAAGGAATGCCTGCGGTCGAGTCTGGTCTGCAGTTAATCCATCTGTATATTGATTTCCACAACGCCCTGAGGAAACCATATTTTTCCCAAGCAAGTATCATATATTCTGTACAGGATGGATAGTGTAAACACCGATGATCCTTATCTCTAGTCAGTCTCTGGAAGACCTTTATCAATCCTATTGCATAGAAGTTCAGGGGATTCATATTTGTCTTTCCTTCACTTGTTTCATACGTTTATATTGGATCCTGCTATTTTCCATAACAATGATAAAATAGATAAAGGGAAGAGGTTTTTATCACATCAGCAGGAATGCTTTCACCGCTGATTCGCACAGTTCGATTATCGGCCCGGGATATATTCCTATCGCTACCGTCGCAATAGCGCATATCGCGATGGCTATCGCGAACGGCATCGGTACGCGCATCTTTTCCGTTGACGCGCCTTTGTCGACGTACATCGCCTTCACCACGCGTGCGTAATAATACAGCGATATGGCGCTGTTTATCACCGCTACGGCAACAAGCCATATCCATGTCCCGTCGGGAGTGACCGCGCTTGAGAACAGCACGAACTTCGAGTCGAATCCCGCGAGAGGCGGAATGCCTGCCAGCGAGAATAAGAACAGCATCATCGCAAAGGCGACGAGAGGCGCCCTCTTTGCCAGTCCGCGGTAATCGGATATGTTCTCGCTGAGCCCGCGCGCACAGAGCGCCGCGACAACGATGAACGCGCCGCCTTTCATGAAGACGTGCGTTATCATATGGAACAGACCGCCTTCCAGCGCATATGAGGAGCCTACCGCGAGAACGATCAGTATGTATCCCGCCTGCGCTATGCTCGAATACGCCAACATTCTCTTTATGCTGGTCTGCGATATCGCGATGAGATTACCGAGCGTCATCGTCGCCGCCGCGAGGAATGCGAACAGCCACTGCATCTCGGGTATGCCGCCGAGCACCTGCGCGAGGATGAACATCATCAGGAATATTTTGAAGAAGACGATGAAACCCATCTTCTTCGACCCTATCGCCAGGAATGTGGTGACCGGCGTCGGAGCACCTTCGTAAACATCGGGTGCCCAGAAGTGGAACGGGACCATCGCAATCTTAAAGCCAAATCCCGCGATCACCGTTATCACGGCGACGATGTACGTCCATGTGAAGCTTCCCTCGGCCAGATATTGTGCTACGTCCGATATAGCCACTGATCCGGTGAGTCCGTATAATAACGAGATACCGTATAACGACAGAGCTGTTGACAGACCGCCGATTATCAGATATTTCACGGACGCCTCCGCCGACGCCGGGTCGTTCTTCTTGAACGCCACCAATGCGTACGACGAGATGCTTGCCAACTCGATACCAATGAACAGCGCGATCAGGTTCGACGCGCCGGCCACGAATATCATGCCCACCGTCGCGACGATCAGCAGCGCAAAGTACTCGCCGTGATGCTTCCTCGTTTCGCTGCCGCTGTACGATATCAGTGAGACGAGTATCAGCACTATAAGGAACAGCACTGTCATCAGACCGGTGAAGTCATTGAATTCGAAGATGTCCATGAACGAGTCCGTGTAGCCGTCGTACATCATGTACGCGGTCACGGCTATCGCCAATGCGGCGGCGGCCATCGTAAATATCGACGATGCCTTGCCGCTCTTCAGACCTATCGCCGGTACTATGAGAGCGGCGATTATCAGTATGAACTGAGGCATTATCGGCATTAACGCGTCAATACCTTCCTGTATGACTGACATCACACCACCCCCCAGAGCACGAGCGGCATATTCTCAATGAGACCCATCGCCAATGCCGGCAGTATGCCGAACAATGCTATGAGCGCACAAAGCACGCCTAACGATATTCCTTCTAATTTGCTTACATCATGAACGTTCGTCAGATCTATCTTATCAGTTTCTTTGCCGAACAGCGTTCTCTGCATCGCCCACAGATAGTAACCCGCGGTGAGCATCAAAGACGCCAGTGCGAACACGATGGGCCACAGTACTTCGATATCCGCGAGATATTCGAAGAACGACATTATTATGCCGAACTCCGCCACGAAACCGACAAGACCGGGAAGACCCAACGATGCGAGGAAGCCGAACATCATGAATGCCGCGAATACCGGCATCTTTCCGGCCAGCCCGCCGAGCAGAGGTATCTCTCTTGTCCCTGCGTTATGGCCTACGATGCCGCACACCATGAACAGCACCGCTGTTATGAGACCGTGCGCGAACATCTGGAATATTGCGAACTGTATACCAATGCCGGAAAGCATGGCTATTCCCAGCAATACCATTCCCATGTGGCTGATCGACGAGAACGCTACCATCTTCTTGAGATCTTTCTGAGCGATGCACGCGTACGCGCCGTACAGTATCGCGATTATCGCAAGCACGATCATCGCGGTCTGCCACTGATGAGCGCCGTCCGGCAGCACATCCAAACATACACGAATTATACCGTATGACCCCATCTTCAGCATCACACCCGCCAAAAGGACACTTCCCGCGGTCGGTGCCTCGACGTGCGCGTCCGGTAACCATGTATGGAACGGTACCAGCGGCATCTTTACGGCGAAACCGAAGAACAGCATCCCGAACACGACAAGCTGGAACGCCGGGCTGAACAGTCCTGCCATCGATGCAGCTTTCACCGCCTCGAACGAGAAGTCCAGCGCCCCGCCGGCGGATGCCTGCATCGCCAGCGCGAATATACCGATCAGCATTACAAGGCTTGCGACGTGCGTGTAGATGAAGAACTTGATCGCCGCATAATGTCTCCTGGGCCCTCCCCATCCTGATATCAGGAAGTACATCGGTATTAGCGTCACTTCCCAGAATATGTAGAACAGGAAGTAGTCCTGCGCCATATACACGCCCAGCAGACCAACTTCCATAGCCATTATCAGCGCGAAGAAGGTGCTCGGCCTGTCCTTTTCCGATGACGAGAACACCGACACGAGCAGAACAAGCAGCGACGTCAGCAGTATCATGAGCATGCTCATCCCGTCGACGCCCACCGCGAAGCTGATCTTGATCGACTCGGTGTCGATCCACGCGCTGCTTTGCGCGTACACATAATCAGCATTCGACAGATCGTACAGACAGAACAGCGTTATCGCCAGTGTGACGGCGGAGCATATTATTGCAACGTACTTTGCATATTCCTGTTTCCTGCTCATTGCAACGCTCAGTATCGCGCCTATCAGCGGTATCAGGAGCAGCAGCGGAAGTATGAATGAATTCATATCACGCACCTCCCCATGACACGATCACGTAAAGTATCGCAACAAGTACGATAACGCCGACGATAATGAACGCCGCGTAGTCCCTTACGTAACCGGACTGCATCTTTCTCATTGATCCCGAACCGCCGACGACGGCGTTCGAAATTCCGTTCACAGTGCCGTCGACAAGGTTCTTATCTATGTAGTCAACGCCTCTGGCAACCCCGTATCCGAGTTTGAGGGCTATCTGATCGTACAGCTGAGGGAAGAAATACCTCGCTGTAAGGAACTTGTATATCTTCGACTCACCGTTGGAATTGAACCGCGCCGGATCTATCGATCCCTTGCAGTACATGAGGTACGCCAGAAGTATACCGAACAGCGCCAGCGCCATTGAGACGTACGTCCACACGTTGGTGAATATCGACTCGAATATGTGCCCCGCAGTATGACCGAATCCGCCCACCAGATACTCAACTCCCGATCCGTGATCGAGGACACTGAACGTTATTATGTTGTTCAGACCGAGGAATATCAAAAATCCGGAGCACGCTGCGAATATTGACAATATTATCAGCGGCACCGTCATCGATCTCGGCGACTCGCCGTGGCAGTGCTCGGACGCCTCTTTCGGCTGTCCCTTGAAGGTCATGAACCACATCCTGAACATGTAGAACGCCGTCATGAATGCCGTGATCGCCGCTAACGCGAACAGGAACAAAAATATCGTTCCTGCCGGAAGACCGAGGATCGACGGTTCCATAGCTGCTTCCAGTATCAGGTCCTTCGACCAGAACCCGCTGAGCAGCGGGAATCCCGCTATTGATAGTGAGCCGATGAGCATCGTCGCCGACGTTATCTTCATCTTTTTACTGAGGCCTCCCATCTTTCTCATATCTTCTGTACCGACGGCATGGATCACAGAACCGGCGCACATGAACAGCAGCGCTTTAAAGAACGCGTGATTCACCATGTGGAAGACGCCTGCGGTATAACCTATCGACGCTTCAACCTCGCCTTCCATAGCAATCAAATAGCCACCGGCGCCAAGCGCCATGATCATGTAACCCAATTGCGATATCGTCGAGTACGCAAGAACGCGTTTGATATTCATATTGTTCATGGCCATCGAAGCGGCCACGAACGCCGTCACACCGCCGATTATTGCGACAAGTAACATCACATCAGCGTTCTGTATGAATAACGGGTACGATCTTGCCACGAGATACACACCGGCCTTGACCATCGTCGCCGCGTGTATCAACGCAGACACGGTCGTAGGACCGGCCATCGCATCCGGTAACCAGTCCTGTAACGGGAACTGGGCGCTTTTACCGATCACACCGCCGAATAACAACAGCGAGCCGATGAGTATCATCGTACCGTCGGCACCCGCGATCTCGGCGGGATCGAACAGCGTTGTGAAATCAAGGTTACCGAAGGACCACAGCAGTACGAAGAGACCTGTCATGAAACAGACGTCACCTAAACGTGTCACGAGGAACGCCTTCTTGGCGGCGGACGCCGCCTTTATCGACGCTTCGTCGCCCTCCGGGTGCTTAAAGCTCCAGAAACCTATGAGCAGGTACGAACAAACACCCATTATCTCCCAGAAGATGAACATCTCCAGGTAGTTGCTCGCAAGTATGAGGCCGAGCATTCCGGACAGGAATAACGCAATTTCTGCGTAGTACCTTCTCTTCCGCTGGCCTTCGCCGTGCATATAGCCTATCGAGTAGACGAATATCAGCGTCGATATGAACGACGAGAACAGCATCATCACGCATGTTAAACTGTCAATGTAAATGCCGAAATTGATCTCATACTTCCCGAACGCAAGCCATTGTATGTCAGCAACATAAGGCTGACTGGCGGCGAACAGGTCGCCTGTCAGATATTCGTACGAGACCAGCGCGGAAATAACGAAAGCGATTATGGCAGTGCCTATCGCTATGTATCCGCCGCCTTCAGGCAGCTTCTTTCCGAAGAACCCTACAGCAACGAACCCGAGCAGTGGTATAAGAGGTATCAGCCAAGCATAATCCATTATCATATTACCACCTCAGGACCGTAAGGTCATCAACGTCCGTTGTCTTCTTCGATTTGTACGCATGCAGTAATATCGCAATGCCGACGCCCACTTCCGCGGCCGCGACGGATATCGTCATCAGTACGAATATCTGTCCGAGCGCATCATGCAGATATGACGCGAACGCGATGAAATTGATGTTCGCGGCATTGAGCATCAGCTCTATGCACATCAGTATCACGATGCCATTGGTCTTCGTAATAACGCCCACGATACCGACACAGAACAGCGCCGCCGATAATACCAGGAAGAACTCAATCGGTATCATCTTCATCATCCTCCTTGGCAATGTAGGCGCCGCCTATTATCGCTCCGAACATCAGTACGGCGAGAACGAGCAGCACAGGGCCGTAGTCCTCGAACAGCACGTACGGTAATGACGTTTCGTCCAATTCGTCACCGTCGGACGTGAACGGCACGCCGTTCGGTTCTTTGTCATCATATGCGTCCATATCATCGGAGAGTATGACCGCCGAGAAGATCACCATCAGGACGGCCGCTATCGCGACGCCTGCAAGTAACGTCTTCTTATTCATCGTCATCCCTCCTTTTCATTATCGTCCGTCTCGTAAGCATGATGCTGAACGCGAACATTATCGTTATTGCGCCGACGTACACCATTAGCTGTACGACGCCTATGAACTCCGCCTCGAGGAAGAAGTACGTGGCCGCGACGCATACGAACGTTAACGCAAGGTAGAACGCACTGTGGACCACTTCGTCGGAGATCACAACAAATATCGCTGCCGCGATGGTCACCGCCGCCAGCACTATGAACGCTACCGCGTCCGGATTACCGGTGACGTAGTCGAGCGCGTCCGTCACGAAATCGGATATCTTGTCGATGAATGACCCTACGCTTGAGCCGATGCTCATTACAGCACCTCCTTTACAGCGAGTGCGTCCTTCGGGCACTCTTCAACGCAATTTTCGCAGCAAACGCATTTGCTGAGATCGAATTTAGGCCTCTTTATCGGCTTGCCTTTGTCATTCTCGCCTGCAGTGTACATTTCTATCACTCCCGTCGGGCACACCTTGGCGCACCTTGAGCACCCGATGCACTTATCATCGTCCAATACCGGCCTGTCCGTCATGTAGAAGGCGGTCGGCCTGTCCTTCACGCCGTTGCTCAGATCTGAGAGCAGGTGCTCGCGAAGATGAACTTCCATCATTTCCGTGTGTTTCGGGAATGCGAGCTTGCGCGGCCCGTATATCAGGTCCTCACGGGTATACGCCGCAAGTTCGTAATCAGGCGTCACGATCATCGCGTTCACCGGACAGTATTCGGCGCAGTATCCGCACATCATGCATCTCCCGAGGTTCACCTGCGGTCTTGTGACGCTGTTGTTGTTATCATCCTGCGTCTCGATCATTGATATGCACTTGGTGGGGCACATCCTCTTACAGATGCCGCATCCCAGACATTTCTCGAATTTGAGACCTGGGCGTCCGCGGTAGTTGTCGGGCACCCATTCCTTCTCGTACGGGTACATTATCGTGACCGGTCTGTGGATGGTCGTCTTGAACATCTTCTTCAGCGTCACCCACATCGGTTTCAGTACCCAGAGGGTACGCGCATTGTTCTTCTTCGGGAACTTGTCCAGATATTTTATCGTCACATTATCCCCCCCGCCATGAGTGCGATCACGATCATCAGGTTGATGACCGACATCGGAAGGAGCACTTTCCATCCGAGGTTGAGTATCTGGTCCGTCCTGACACGGCAGTGCGCCGCCCTGACCCACGCGAACACGAAGAACACGAGGAACACCTTAAGCAGGAACACTAATTCCGGAACCGGACCGGCGCCGATGAACGGGGTCATCCATCCGCCCAGGAACATCAGTACCCCGAGGGCGCACGCGACGTACCCGCGGAAGTAGTCGCCCAGCATGATAAGGCCCCACTTCATTCCGCTGTATTCGGTCTGCCATCCCTCCACAAGTTCCGCCTCCGCCTCCGGGAGGTCGAACGGTATGCGTTCCGCTTCGGCGATCGCCGCCACCATGAACACTATGAAA
>JGI24702J35022_10000361_pt1 | contig 27096 bp, 18 predicted proteins | sample TergutTh196P4_FD_35022 | JGI IMG/M metagenome (IMG submission 35022)
GAAAGGTTAAATAGTGTTGGTTTTGTTGTGTTGTGTTGTTGGTTTCAGATATATAATGGGTTGCCATAAGGTATCAATGGCAGATTTTCATGAGAGTAACCATACATCAAACTTAATTATACACCTTTAGAAATTGAAAGATTATCAAATTTTCCAAAAACTATAAACGGCAACTGTAACATTTTTATTTTTTAGGCGAAAACATTTGGATTTGAGAAGCTTCATTGAATCCCTTGAAAAAAGTGGCGAGCTAATAAAAATTGTAAAACCTGTTTCCGTAAAGTATGAAATGGCAGGCATAATTAATGCATTAAACGAGAAACCGGTTTTTTTTGAAAACACTAAAGAATCTACGTTTCCAGTTGTTGCCGGCTTAGTTTCTTCTAAAAAATTAATTTGCCGCTCTCTTGACATAACTATAGAGCAATTACTACCAAAACTTTCCTTAGCTATTGAAAAACCGGTTAAACCAGAACTGATACAAAAAGCTAACTGTCAAGAAGTCATCCATACAAATGCAGATGTTGATTTAACCAAGTTACCAATTATGCATTATACAAACAAGGATGGAGGAAAATATATTGCCTCAGCAGTTTCTATCATTAAAGACCCAAAAACTGGTTATCGAAACATGTGTTTTCATCGCCTTATGTTTAAAGATAGGAATCATTTTGTTGCGCGTATAGTTGAGAATCGTGGAACAGATAGTGCGTTAAAAAATGCAGGTGGAGAACTAGATATCGCTATATGTGTTGGTAATTCAACTGCGGTTCTTCTTGCTGCTGCAACTTCACTTCCATCAGGTATTGATGAATTAGGTATGGCTAATGCTCTTGAAAAAACAGATCTTGTTAAATGTAAAACGGTAAATCTTGAAGTTCCAGCAGAATCAGAATTTGTTTTTGAAGGCAAAATCACTAAAGAACAAGCTACTGAAGGACCATTTTTAGATTTAACCGGTGTTGTTGACAGGGTACGACAGCAACCAGTAATTGAGATTACGTGTGTAACTCATCGTAAAAACCCAATTTATCAAACTATTTTAGCAGGTAAAAATGAACATAAATTTTTGATGGGTATGCCTAAAGAACCTACTATTTACAGTGAAGTAAACAAAGTGTGTCAATGTAAAGATGTCTACATTACCCCTGGAGGTTGTAGTTGGTTACATGCAGTGGTACAGATTCATAAAACTCAGGCTGATGATGGTAGAAAAGCTATTTTTGCTGCTTTTGAGGGTCATAAATCTTTAAAACATGTAATTATTGTTGATGAGGATATTAACATTTATGATCCACATGATGTTGAATGGGCAATTTCAACTCGGTTTCAAGCTGACAGAAATCTAATTGTACTGTCAAATCAGTCTGGTTCAAGCTTGGATCCTTCAGGTGATCTTTCAGAGGGTAAAAAAGCTACAACAACCAAAGCAGGCGTTGACGCAACAACACCTATTATAACTACGGGTAAAGGTTTCAAAAAAGAGGACTACATAAAAGTAGACTTAAACAAGTACATGTAAAGTGAAAGTTATGGAGTTAACTAAACAAGAACAAGCAATGCTTGACGGCAAAGAAGGCTATGCGGTACGTAAAAGCATGGAAATTCTAGTTGCCTTGGGCGAAATTTTTGACGCAAAAAATTTGATTGATGTTGGCAGTGTGCAGGTTTCAGGTGTTTCTTACCATAATTTGGGCGATGCTGGACTGGAATTTTTGGATTCACTTGCAAATGATGGCAAAGTCAAAGTTTTAACCACGCTTAACCCTGCAGGAATGGATCTTGAAAATTGGCAACAATTAGGCATTACACCAGAGTTTGCAGATAAACAGAATCTGGTTATTGAAGCGTTCCAACGTATGGGTATTTTGGTTAGTTGTACATGCACACCATATCTTATTGGTAATTTACCCTTGTATGGTGAACATATTGCATGGTCAGAAAGTAGTGCAGTAACATTTGCTAATTCTGTTTTGGGGGCACGTACAAACCGTGAAGGTGGACCATCTGCTTTAGCAGCAGCCTTTGTTGGCAAAACGCCATGTTACGGTTTGCATCTTGATGAAAATCGTGTTCCAGACGTGCATGTTGAAGTAAAAACGGAACTTTTCAAGTTGTCTGACTGGGGAGCTTTAGGTTATGCAATAGGTAAAAAAGCTGAAAATAAAATTCCGTATTTAACAGGTATAAAAACAGCTAACCTTGATGAGCTTAAAAATTTCTGCGCTTCAGCAGTAACTTATGGTGCTAAACCCTTATTTTACATAAAAGGTATAACTCCAGGTGTAGAGCAGCAAATTCAACCTAAAAAAACCGTGATAATTAACGCGGAAGACATCAAAAACGCTTATGATAGTATTAATGATAACACTGACGAGATTGATTTTGTCTGTATTGGGTGTCCTCATTGTTCAATTAAAGAAATTCAAGAAATTGCAGATTTAATACAAGATAAAAAAGTTGATAAAAATGTAGAGTTATGGGTTGCAACTTCTAGAACAATTAAGCAGCTTGCAGATAAACGCGGTTATACGGCAATCATTGAAGCGGCTGGAGGTAAATTTGCATGTGATACCTGTATGGCAGTTGCACCTTTAAAAGGCAGGTTTAAAGCGTTAGCAACTACTTCAGCTAAGGGTTGTTTTTATTCAAGGCAAAATCTTATGAAAACTAAAATGGGTAGCACAAAAGAATGTTTAGAAGCAGCGGTGAATGGAAAATGGAACAAGAATTGAAAGGAAGAATAATTTATAAAGGAAAAGTTGAAGGTGAAGCACTTGTAACTAACATGCCGATTAGTTTTTACGGTGGTGTAGATCCTAATACAGGTGTAGTGATTGAAAAAGGGCACGAGTTAGAAGGTATTAGTATTAAAAACAAGATTCTTGTGTTTCCTCAAGGTAAAGGTAGTACTGTTGGCAGTTACACGTTGTATCGTATGAAGAAAAACGGTACAGCTCCCAAAGGTATGATAAACAAAGAAACAGAAACCATAGTCGCAGTCGGAGCCATCATTAGTGAAATTCCATTTATAGATAAAATTGACATTGTAAAAATCAATACAGGTAATAAAATTATCATAGAAAACGAAAAAATAATTTTTCGCTAACCTGTTTTTTTCATGTGTCTATAACCCGCATACGCGAGTTGCAAAATAGGTTTTTTCAAACTATTATGCTAATATTTTTTTGTCAAGTCAAAATAGTTCAATATTTTTGTATGTCTGTAGTTTTTTAGTATCTTACTGGTAAAATTCTTTGTAAAGTGGGTAGAATTTTTGTTCGTTTTTGGTTTTGACTTAACCGAGTTGGGGCGTACAGGGCAGTTGCCGAGCAGTTCAGCATGCTTATAAAAAATTTAGCCTGCTATACATTTCTTTATACACCACAGTAAATGTTTACAAAAAATATATAACGTTTAATTTATGGAAAATTATATAGTGAAATAAATACAGGTGAAATAAATGCCCTTAGGGAATTGTCCAGTGATTAACGCGAAAAATACAGTGTGGTGCAGTATTGTATTCATAGTAATATTTATCTCATCTATTGTGGGCTTATACAGTTTTTTCAATACATATTCAGTAGGCTACGTTATAGAAGTAGTAATTCTTTCCAGCGTAACATTAGATTCATCTATAGTATTTTTATTAGTTGGTAAAAAATACTGTTTAAACAAGGATTGTTTTTAACATGCAAAGACATTTTTCGTTTTAGAAGGTATTTTATGGTAAGTACGGAAAATATTGCAGAGATGAATCTTGCTCCCACATGGCATAATGGCTATTTTATGGCTTTTATAGGTTTCTAAACCTGTCAAAAAATGGTAATTATACCACCTAACGTAATTTTGCGCCAAAACTTACAAGTGCAAACATTTTTTAATCATATTACCCATCAACAATTATTAGGTATCTTACTGGTAAAATTCTTTGCAAAGTGTGTAGAATTTTTGTTCGTTTTTGGTTTCGACTCAGCCGAATTGGGGCTGTTATGGTTTAAGGTTTTTAGTTGTCTTCTAAAAAATATTAGTACTACAGTTACAGTAACCACTACAAAGAGAAACGTTACAAGCCACAATAGAAAAGATGAATTAAACACAAAACTTGGTGGTTGGGTTTGTTCAGATTGTTGTGGGTAATTGTTGTTAGGTGTTGCTGTTGGGTTTGTTGGCATGGTTGTTTGTGATGGTGATGTGGATGGTTGAGATATGTCAGGTATAGTGAATTGTTGGGTGTTGCTCCATCCACTTGAGGCTTCAGTCATAAATGCCATTATAAATATCAGGCGATCTGGCATTGGGTCATATATGTGGCCAATTATTGCTTCAACTTGAAAGTCCAGTTGAGCTCCAACAGCATAATTTTGTGCAGGAAATGTCAGTACAGCATATTGTGTATCTGATAGTGAAGTTTCTGTGAAACAATTTGTCCATTCTTCACCAAAATGTCCCTTAACCCGAACGTTGTATAGTAGCTCACGTTTTTGACCGTTTTCAGCGGTGGACGGTGTGAAGGGTTGGTTTCTTATTTTGATTTCTATGGTTCGGTTTTCTACGTGGTAACCTGGTCGGGTATATGTGCTTTCTTGTCCAGTATATTGATCAATGGTGGTTGTGGTGAGAGAGGGTACGTCGTAGGAGTTGTCTACAAGTTTTAGGGTGAATTGGGGTACAGATGGTTTAGATATAGCTTGTGCATTTGTAGGTTTAATTGACAATACAAACAGGGTTGATAGTAACAAAATAGTAAAGGTTAATGTTAAAACGTTATGTTTAGAGGTCATAATTAGCAAGTGGTGAGTTAGTAAATAAAAGCTTTTGCTATATTTGTTTTTAACAATTAAAAAAATTCAAATAGCAGATTTTAGAGGTGTTTTAAGCAGTATACCATTTTTTGTAAAGTGTTAATGTTTAAAAATGAAATGTTTGTTGGTTATTTTAAGTGGGAGAATTGTCTAAAAATTGTTTGAAATTGTGGATTAAAAATAATAAACGTTGATTAAAAATGTTTATACAATATAATTATAAAATTGTTTTTTAAATAAAAATTTTACAGAAACATTTGCAACATAAAAAAGAATTTACAACATATTTTTCAAAAAGCTAAAACCAAAAATTTTTTGTACCGTTTTTTTGTTTGTTTATACATTATAAGTGAAGTAGTTAGTAGATTGTTTTAATGAAGGTAAATATGATATTTATGGGGATGAAGGCTATTTTAATAGTTTATGTACTGTAAAATTAATTAAGTGTCTTGATTAGATGTGAATGGTTATGATTATAAATGAATGATGCACGACCAATTATATTGAAACTTGGGGGTTCAGCCATCACTGATAAAGCTGTGGAGGCAAGTCCTAGAAATGAATTAATTAACCGTTTAGCTACAGAAATTAAACGCGCTGATCTTGATAATTTAATCATAGTTCACGGAGGCGGTAGTTTTGGTCATCCAATAGCTGCAAGATATAATATTAAAGAAGGGTATAATGAAGAAAATTTGACGCAAAAGTTTGGTTACGCCGAAACTCATCATATGATGACTGTGCTTAACGGCATAATTATGGACGCGTTTATTTTACATGAAATGACAGCAATCAGTGTTGCGCCAGCAAATTGTATAGTAACAAAAAACGGTAAAATCAAAACATTTGATGAAACAGCTCTTAAAGCTATGAGCAAACTATGTTTTACACCAGTAATGTATGGAGATACTGTTATGGATGAAGACATTGGGTTTACCATTCTTAGTGGGGATCAATTGGTTACTTATCTTGCGTTAAAGTATAATGCTGAAAAAATTGTTGTTGGCGTTGATACTGACGGCATTTTTGAAGAAGACCCAAAAGTAAATCCTGAAGCTAAACCAATAAAGCATTTAAATCTTGCAGAATTAAAAGCACTACAGCCTAAGCTTGGAGAGGCAACTGGAGTAGATGTTACAGGTGGTATGGCAGGGAAGATTGCAGAACTTATTCCAGCTGTTGAAGCAGGCATACCTATTACAGTTACTGGAGCCACAAAAGGCTTATCTATTTACAGAGCCTTAACAAACCAAAGCGTGTTAGGCACTGTAATAGAGAAGACGTAAAATGGCTGCAGAAATAACTCAGAAAAGAAAAGCTGAACATATTAGAATTTGCCTTGAAAAAAAGGCACAAGCAAGAACTATGACTACAGGGTTTGAGGATGTAGAGTTTGTTCATAGAGCTCTGCCTGAAGTTAATCGAGAGGATATTTGCCTTTCAACTTTTTTTTTAAATAAATCTTTTTCTGCACCTTTAATGGTTGGTGCTATGACTGGAGGTACGGAAGAAGCTGTTGAAATTAATCGAAATATAGCTTTGGTTGTTGAAAAACTTGGTTTAGGTATGGGTTTGGGGAGTCAGAGGGCGGCTGTTGAGAATTATTCGCTTGATAGGACTTTTGCTGTTGCACGTAAGACTGCGCCTAATGCTTTTTTAGTTGCGAATATTGGTGGTGTTCAGTTTGTTCATGGTTATGGTGTAGAGCAAGTTCGTAGAGTTGTAGAAATGATTGATGCTGATGCTGTTGCAGTGCATTTAAACGCGTTACAAGAGGCAGTTCAGCCTGAGGGTCAAACTAGGTTTAAAGGTATTTTAGCAAAGATTGGTGAGGTTGCAGGTGAATTGGATACGCCGGTGATTGTTAAAGAGACGGGTGCGGGTATTTCGTGTGAAGATGCAATGGCACTTAAGGAGGCTGGTGTTAGTGCGATTGATGTTGGAGGTGGTGGTGGGACTAGTTTTGCTGCTGTGGAGTATTTTCGGGGGGAGCAGAGGTTGGGTGAAGTGTTTTGGGATTGGGGGATTCCAACGTGTTTGAGTGTTGTTGAGGTTGTGCAGTCGGTAAATTTGCCGGTGATTGCTTCTGGTGGTGTTCGTTCGGGTTTGGATGTTGCAAAAGCGTTAGCGTTAGGTGCAGGTTTAGCAAGTGTTGTTCAGCCTGTGTTGGAGGTAGCTGTTAAGGGTAGTGTAGAGACAGAGCAGTTTCTTAAAGGGTTAATTGATGAGTTGAGAAATGTGTTGTTTTTGGTTGGTGTAGAAAATGTTAAAGGTTTAACTAGGGTTCCTGTGGTTATTTGTCGTGAAACTGCGGAGTGGTTAAAATTAAGAGGGTTTGATATAGAAAGTTACGCGCGAAGGAGAGTAGGTAGGTTTGAATGTTGAGAGTTTTCTTGAAGAAAAAGCATTGTTAGTTGATAAGGTTATTGAAAAGTATATTCCGCGTAAGTTTGCTAAGGATTCAGTTCTTTTCAAGATTGCGCCGCCTGTGTATAGTTATAATTTGGAGACTATAGATAAGTCTATAGCGGATCCAATTTGGGATATACTTGATCGTGGTGGGAAGCGTTGGCGTCCTGCTTTGTTTTTGCTTATATGTGAAGCGTTAGGTAAAAATGAAGAGTATTGTGTTGATTTTGCAGCTATTCCTGAAGTTATTCATAATGGTACTTTGGTTATTGATGATATTGAAGATTCTTCAGAATTAAGACGTGGAAAACCCTGTACTTACAAGTTGTATGGGTTAGATATTTCGGTTAATGTTGGTAACGCCATGTATTATATGCCGTTATTAGCTTTGATGACTAAAGAGGCAAAATTGTCAGCAGAAGTGTGTTGTGGTGTTTACGAGGTTTACGTGCAGGAAATGATTAACCTTAGCTTGGGTCAAGCTATGGATATTGCGTGGCATCGTGGGTTAGCAAACGCGGACAATATAAGCGAAGAAGATTATTTACAAATGTGTGCTTACAAGACAGGTACTTTAGCGCGTATGGCAGCTAAAATAGCAGCCGTTGTTTCAGATGCAGATAAAAATCTTGTAGATAAACTAGGTCGATTTGCTGAAAGTATAGGTGTTGCATTTCAGATGCAAGATGATATTTTAGATTTAACAGGACAAGAATTTGCTAAAAAGAAAGGCGGCGTAGGACAAGACATCACTGAAGGCAAACGCACCTTAATGGTTATTTACACATTAAAAAATGCTTGTGAAACCGATAAAAAACGTCTTATTGAAATTCTTAACATGCACACCAAAGACCAAAAACTTAGAGATGAAGCAATCATGCTTATGCAAAAATATCAAGCTATTAAACACACTGCAAAAACGGCAGAAAAAATTGTAGCAGACAGTTGGAAAGAAGTAGAACCATTACTTCCCACTTTTAAAGCTAAGGAAAAAATAAAAATGTTTTCCGAATTCTTGATTAAACGCAACATGTAAACAAGTATCAGGCGTAAAAAAATTGGCACTTGAACAAGATAAAAATCTTAGAGAGTTAATACGAAAAGCTGCATTACTTAACGCAGTATCACATGACGGCAAAGCACAAGCTGGCGCAATGATTGGAAAAGTTCTTGGAGAAAGACAAGATTTACGATCAAACGTTAAAGAACTTTCTATTGTAATTAACAGTATAGTTAACGAAGTTAACAGTTACTCATTAACTGAACAAAAAACTATTGTAGAACAAAATTGGCCTGAAACCCAGAAAAAAGAAAAACCAGAAGAAAAAAAACTCTCAACATTACCTAACGCAGATAAATATAAACAAATTGTTACAAGATTCTCACCCAACCCAGATTGTGTACTACACCTGGGAAGTGCCCGAGCAATCATTCTTAGTCATGAATACGCACGCATGTATAATGGCAAATTTATTCTTCGCTTTGAAGACACAGATCCTAAAATTAAAAAACCAGCTTTAGAATTTTATGAAAACATTCGACAAGAACTCAAATGGTTAAACATACAAGTAGATGAAGAATACATTCAAAGCGACAGACTACCCCTTTACTATGAATACGTTGAAAAACTTGTAAAATTAAATGCCGCATATGTTTGTGAATGCAAACAACAAGATTTCCACAAAACAGCTCTATCAAGACAAGCTTGCCCATGTCGCAACATAAACACTACAAAACAACTTGAACGTTGGGATAAAATGTTAAAAGACCAATACACAGAAGGACAAGCAGTTGTTAGAGTAAAAACTGAACTTGAACATCCCAACCCAGCAGTTAGAGATTGGCCAGCATTACGTATTATTGATACTAAAAAATATCCTCATCCACGCACAGGCAGCAAATACACTCTTTGGCCACTTTACAATCTAGCAGCAGGTATAGATGACTACTTAATGGGTATGACTCATATTATACGAGGAAAAGAACACTACACTAACATGATACGTCAAAAATACATGTACCAAGCTCTAGGATGGCAATATCCTCAAGCCATACATTACGGTAGACTTAAAATTACAGATGCTTTTCTAAGCAAATCCAAAATCATTACAGGTATAAAAGAAGGAACATACACAGGATACGATGATCCCCGCTTAGGTACATTTGCAGCTTTACGTAAACGCGGAGTCACACCAGAAGCTATCAAAAAAATGATTATAGACGTAGGAACAAAAGCTAACGATGTTACATTAAGCTGGGAAAACATTTACGCATATAACCGCAAAATTTTAGATACCAAAAGCAACAGATACTTTTTCGTGTCAGACCCAATTGAATTAAGAGTTAATAATATACCTAAAACATTCACTTCAAAACTACCCCTGCATCCTGAAAAACCAGAAAACGGTTTTCGAGAATACACAATTACACCAGACAAAGAAAAAAACGAAGCTACTTTTTGGGTTTCTAAAAAAGACGTAACAACCATGGAACCAGGTAAAATAGTCAGGTTCATGGAACTCTTCAACATAGAAATCACAAAAATTAACAAACAATCAACAATAGATGCTGTAGAACCTAAATTGGTAACTGTAGAAGCTAAATACTCAAGTGAAGCCTATGAGGACGTAAGAAAAATCAAGGCACCACTTATGCAGTGGATTCCCAAAGACACAGAGTTTCCATGTGAAATTATATTACAAAACGCCCAAATAATAACAGGATTTGCTGAAAGTGAAAGCAAAAAATTAAAACCAGACACTCATATACAGTTTGAACGATTTGGGTTTGCACGTGTAGACAAAGTTAATGAAAAATTAACAGTTTACTATACGCACAAATAAAATTAGGTTATGTAGGAGGAACAATAGGATGCGAAAATCAAATAATGCAATAATTTGGCCAGTCTACTTTGATATAAATAAAAGTAAAAGTGAAGGCAGACGGGTTCCTAAAAATAAAGCTGTTGTTAACCCTAAAATTTTAGAAATAAAAGAAGCAGCTGACAACTTGAAACTAGAAAATGATATCTCTCCAACTGCAGGTTACCCTAAAACGCCTTGGATAAAAATGGGTAAGCTTTCTGTAAAAAAGAATGAGCCAAAAGAACAAATTATTTTAAAACTTGCAGACCAATTATCAAAAATAAAAATTCAACAACAAATAGAACAACAAAAACAGACACATCATTACAAAAAATAAGCTACAATTTAACAAATCTTTACTTTATGAACAAAACAAGTACTTAATAAAAAAACGATACACCCAAATATTTCCCACTTTATTACACATATTAACACAATGAAAATATACTTTTAAAAGATTTATTTTTCGTTAAAAAATAAATTTTTACACCGTTTTTGCTTAACAATCAATAACATATACAATGCTTATACATGCACAACCACACAAACTAACACATTAATTTTACATACACTATTTCACTTCAATAATAATATCATCAAGCTCACTACTAAGCCAAACACCATTAACCTCAATACCATAATGCACATACAAAACATACACACCACACTCAGTAAATTCAAACACAAAATCTCTCGACAATTTACCATTTGACTTTAACATTTCTCTACTAATAGAATCTGGTTCAGGATGACTACGCGTATCAAAAACATTACACAAATATACACATGGCATATACCCATTAGACACAACCACAACATTTTTACCACTCACATTAGTAATCGTAGCAGTAACCGACAAACTATCACCCACACTAAAAACCATACCAGACAAATCTACATCCAAAGGAAAAACCAACTCACTAAAACTTGACTCAACAATTTTATTTTTTAACGTAACATTTAGACACATTCCAACAAAAACCAAAGACAAACAAACCACAACAACAATAATCAAACCTTTATACACATTACCTTTCAACACGTTTGCCTCAATAATTTTTACTTAATTAAATATAAAAAAATGTAGTTTGTTTAAAAATTTTTATTTGGGCACAATTATGACGGCGTCTATGTTTATGTTAACAGAATTCCCGTTGTCGTTAAGAGCAGCTACGCTAAAGTATCGTGCATAATTTTTGGTGTAAAAACCACAGTAAAAACCATGTCAAACAAGCAAATGGTTTATTCTGTTAGTTGTTGTTGGTGTAATTATGTATAGTTTATAGATTTATGAGATAGGAATTGATTGAAAGCACAAGATTGTCTCACATACAAAAAGTTTTAACATAAATAATGTTTACAATTTTGTTTGTTTTTGTTTGTTAAAATTTTTGTGAAATGTAATAACTGTTTATATACTATGTTGAAAAATTTTTTGTGTCAAAAATTTGGCGCGGATATACATAATTAATATATTGTATTTCGGGCTGGTTTTTGGCTGTCGGGCGTGACACGGATTGCCTTATATAATGTTCAGTTTTCATATCATCATCATCCGTGTCACGCTTCACACTTCAATTTTTAATCAAGAAAAAAGTTAGATTTTTATGCAACCACACATTTGACATCATGTTTGGTGGTGTAGTATTTTTTCACTTTAAGATCCGTATTTGTCTTCTACACCATCAAATGTTTAAACGAAACCTTCCCAAAAAAATAAAGACTAATGTATATGATTTTTTGACAATTATACCACATTCACTCGCTTGTCACTTTCTGTAAAAACATGTTCACACACCCTAACATGTCTTTACTTTCTTTAAATATTGTTGTTTTTCACCATTTTTTTCAGGCAAACACTTTTTGCAGGTAACCATAACAGATAACCTCTGTACAAGGTTACCGCAACCTGTCCCGCCTCTCTATCGGTGAAAACACTATTTTTATTGCTTTTCTTTACCAGCAATCAAAACAGCATTTATAACTCCATCTGCACCTGGCCTACTGGTTACTTTTGCATGACCAAGAGCTGTATCAATTTCAGCACCCTTAGTTATAACCCCTCTACGATTAAAATCAACATTAGCACCATTCTTTACAACACTAACAATTTCTACTTTTTGAGTTTGACCAGTTCTTTGATCAGTTACTGAAGCAAAACTTTCTGTTAAAGACTTAACTCGCATATTACCACCCAAACCACGAGTACTCTTACGCTTTGGCTCACCTAGAACTGTTTCAGCAGGATAACCCGCCGCTTCGTACTTCTTTTTCGTACGATAAACACGTTTTTTACCACCTGACAATTTTCTTTTACGTAAACTACTATGAGTAGACATTATTCTACATTCCTTTTTAATTCAGGTACTCACTAACTATTAATTTCCATATAAACATATCCATCAAGGTTGCTCAGCTTCCTTTGATACCCCACCAAAAATACGCTTCAATTCACGCTTCATCATAGAAGTATCCTGTGTCAACCCAAAATAATCTGCAAAATAATCAGTAGTTTTAAGACCCACAGAACGACCAACACGCTCAGACGCAATCAAACCCATATCCTTCAACAATTTCACATGACCATAAGCATGCTGACCACGAACCTCAACAACACGCTTCTGAGTAACAGGCTGCCTAAACGCAATATAAGACAAAGTCTTAAGCGGACCAGCAGAAAGCAAAGGACGATTAACCAATTTTTTAATAAGTGGCGTAAATTCAGCCTTAACCTGCAAAACATACCGTTCATCTTTCAAAGCCAAAATTTCCAACGGCGAATCCCGCGCAACATAAGCCTGCATAACAATTTCCACATACTTTTTCACTTTCTTTTTAGAACGACTACCAACAACTTGACACAATTCATTTAAATCCAAAGGACGCCCTGCAACATACAAAGCCGCTTCAATAAGAGATAAAATATGCTTTAACTTATCAGCCGCAAGAACCACATTACCATTTTTATCATCAACCTCATCAGTCTCTTTTTGTGACAAACTATTTGTTTCAACATCAGATTCAGACGACACATCAGTTGATGACGATTTATCAGTAAACTCAGTTTGCGGCTCCACCACTACCACAGCTACTTCTTCTTCAGATTGAACTTGTACAGACTGTTGAACTGTTTCAGGTAGAGTTTCACTTGAAAGATTGTTTTGCTTTTCCAACGTTTAGTTTCCCTACTGCAATGTATAATTCTTCTGTTTCTTCATTTTGCCACAAGTCTACTAAACCATCTTGTGCAAGAAAAAGTAAATATATGAACATTCTTAAGGCTTCTATACGGGTGGCGTCTTTAGTCAGTGTTGAAAAGTCGATAATGCCTTGTCCGTGTACTTTTTCGACTAGTAATTCGTAGAGTTGATCAACTTGGTTTTCCAGTTCAGCTATGAATCTGTCGAATTGTGGAAGTAGATCTGAAACTGCAGGTAAAACAGATGATTGAGCTACGGCGCGGTCTAGTCTTGAGAGTTTTTCTCCTTTTAGTACTTCATCTAAAACTTCGATTAAATGTTGGATTGTTGTTGATGTTAGTTCATAGCGAAGGGGTAAAAATAGTGGTGGTGGGATAAAGTCTGGGGGGAGTTTTTGTGCTATTTGTGGGGGTGGTTCATTTAGGGCTAGGAGGAGTTTTGATTTCATGAGGTATATTAGTGCTGATGAGTCTAATGCTACGCCTGAGGCGCGGAAGTCTATTTTGCCTGTGTGAACCATTTCGGTGAGAAATGAGCGTAATAGGTATGCGATGTTGACGTTCCATGGTGTGCCTATTTTTTCGATTTTGCTAAGTTCGAAAAGTATGTTCCATGGTGGTCGTAGGTAGAAGGGTCTGCGTGTTGGTGTTGTTGTTTGTGTGGTTTCTGTTTTTGGGGTCATTGTTTGGGTATGGCTCCTTTTGTTAGTGTTTCAGGGGGAAATTTGGCGGTTATGACGTTTGAGATGCCGTTGCGTTCGTAGACGCCGTATACTTTTTGGGCTTTATTGACCATTTCTGGTCGTAGGCTGATGACTATGAATTGTGTGTTGGTTGCTTCTTCGAGTAATAGTTCTGCGAGTTTTGTTGTGTGGAAAGCATCTAGGTGGGCGTCTGCTTCGTCAAGTATGTAGAAGGATGTGTGTGAGAATTCTCTTAGGCTAAATATGAAAGCCACTGCGGAACATGAGCGTTCACCACCGCTGGCTGCGCTGACGACGATTGAGGGTTTATTGGGGAATTGTACTATCATGTCTATGCCGCCGGAAAAAGGTTCGTCAGGTTTTTCCAGTTTTAGCATGGCTGTTCCGCCGCCGGTTAGTTTGTCAAAGTATGTTTTTAGGCTGTTGTTGATTTTATCAAATGCTGTTGTGAAGACTTTAAGTTTTTTTGATTCGATTTCGTCCATAAATGCAACTATTGCTTGTCTTTCGCGGTCTAATTCGTTTAATCGTATAGAAAGTTCTCGGTAACGTGATGCTTGTTCGTCGTAGTATTTGGCGGCTAATTGGTTGACAGCTCCTATGCGTTCAAGTTCATATTTCATCATGTTGATTGTTGTGTTGGCGTTTTCAACTTGTTTTTGGGTAACTTCAAAGGCTTGTTCGTATCCATATTGTTTAAGTTGGTTTTGTAAATCATTGTATCGTATGTTGGTAGTTTCATTTGTTAAAGTTAATTGTTGTAAAAGTTTGTCAGTTTGTTCATATTCAGGATTTAAATTTTGTAATTCATTATCTATATCATCGATTTGTTTAGTGAATTTTCCGGATTCTTCACGTGCAGACAAAACAGTGCTAGATAATTCTTCATAACTTTTTTCTAACCCAACAAGTTCTGTTTTTAAACTATCACGTCTTTGCGAGGCTTCAGCAATATCTTTTTCAAGTTTTCTTTGCTGCTGACCATCCTTTGATATTTCAATCTTTATATTCTGATAACCCGCGCGTAAAACTTTTTCAAAGTTAGATTGAAGTGTATTAATTTCAGTTTGCAAAGTACCCGATTGCTGCCTTAAACTATTTAGTTCTTCACTAATATGTTCACGCTGTACTTCCAAATTTTGAAAATGGGTAAGATCTGTTTTTTTACGCAACACACCAAGTTCAGCATAATTTTTTTGCATAGCCTTTTTAATGGTATTACGTTCAAACACATACAAACTCATACGACCTTTGTAAGCAGCAATTTCACGCTCTAATTTGCCACCATATTTTTCAGACTGTCGAACATTAAGCTGAGTACGTTTAACACTGCGTTTAAGTCTAACAATTTCACGATCTAAGGTGGTGATAAATTCAGTAAGACGTGTCATTTCAATTTTTGCGTGTTCAATTTCTTCATCTATACTTGTTATATCTGAGTCTCTTTGCGTTAAATGTGTTTGAAGTGCTTTTACGGCATCGTCAAGACTTTTTAAAGCATTTTCGCTGGGAATAATTGTTGAAAAATCAATAGGTGCACGGTAAAAACCGCTTTCAAAAGCACCAGACTCATACAAGTCACCATTAACAGTTACAGCACGGTATCCATCATTTGAAAGAGTAAAACCAATTTTATCATTTGAAACAACTGCTGTATCGCCAAAAGCATAGTCAACTGCAAACTCAAACTTTTTATCATATTTAATAAATGCTACAAGTTGACCAACCACACCTTCACGCATAGGCGCAATTTTTGTTTTATGCGGTATTGTTCCCTGCAGAGGTATAATTTTAATCCTACCTAACTTCATACGGCGTAAAGTTTCAGCACACATAAAAGCTGAATCAACATCCTTGACTACTAACGCGTCAAGCCAACCTGTAGCAGCAGCTTCAACAGCTTTCTTATAATTTTTATCAACTTTAATCAAATCACGAAGTCTGCCATAAATACCGTTAATTGCACCCACATCACCCATTTCTTCAATACTGCGCAACGCTTTTTCTTCTTGGGCTATAGTTGCAGCTAAATCTTTTTGGGTAGTAAACTCTATTACAGCATCTTTAGCAGAACGTGCAATTCGTTCAGCATCAGCAATTTCTTTTTGAACAATTTCTTTTTGAACAAATTTGCGGTTAATTGTGTTTTCAAGGGTTTTTATTTGAATTTTTTGATCTCGTTGGACTTGTTCAAGTTCAACTAGAGATTTTTCTAGTTCTGTAAGGCTGCCATGAAACTTTTCTTTTCGCACTGTAAGATTTTTGAGTCGTCCAACACAAATTCGCATTGTAGATTTATCTTTAGTGTATTCAGAACGTAAATAGGCTAAACGTTTAGTGTGATTTTCAATCTGTACTTCTACGCTACGAATTTTTTGGGTATTGTCGCTAAATCCTTCCCAAAGTTGAGCAGATTCGTTGCCTATAGTTTCATGTAAAGTTTTTTTTTCTGTAATTTGTTCTTCAAGTTTTCCGTGTTCTGTTTGGAATTTACGGATTTTTGAACGGTTATCTTTGATTTCAGTTTGAATTGAGTTATGGTTTTCTTGTCTATTTTGAGCAATACGTGTTAAAGCATCAAGTGTTGCTTGAGAAGAGTTAATTTGTGTTGTTAATTCAGTTATATTGGATTTTAATTCGCCAATTTTAATTTGAACTGAGAGAATTTGACTGCTGCCTTCTTGTAGGGCTTCGCCGCTGAGTTTACGCCATTCTCCTTCAATTTCACGTCGTTTATTTGTGCGTAATTCGCGTTGATTTCTAAGTTTGTTAACACGTTCCTGTACTTTAGCAATATTTGCAGCATTTTCTTGAAGTTGCTTGTTTAATTGTATAACTTCGTTTGAAATTTTTATAGCATAAAATTTTTTAGTTTCTTCTTGAATGAAATTATAACGGGAAAGTTGATTACGTTCACGTTCCAGTTCATCAAAACGTTTTTGCACTTCATCAATTCTACCCATAGAAGTTTTAATACTAACATCAGCAACTTCTAATTTTTTTTCAGCCTCAACTTTCTCATCATCATAATGACCTATACCAATTAAATCTTCAATCATTTTTCGCCGTTCATCTGGATTAACCTCAGTTAACCGAGTAATTTGACCTTGAGGAATAATATTTTGATTTACACTACTAATAGCCGCTACTGAAAGAGTATCAATAATATTTGTACGACTCATTCGACGACCATTTAACCTATAAACACTTTGACCACTACGATAAACCTCTCTTGAAATGGTAACAGTAGAGGTGTCTACTGGCATTTCACCATCTGTATTATCAAATTGAACAATTACTTTAGCCATTTTTGATTTTTCATAACCACCTTTTTCGGATCCGTGAAAAATCAGTTTTGAAGCGTTATCAGCCCTCATTTTTTTTGGACTTAATTCACCAAGCGAAAATATAAGAGCATCCATAATGTTAGTTTTACCACTACCATTTGGACCAGTAATCGCCGTAAATCCTTTGTCCAGATTTACCTTTACTGTTTGCGGTCCAAAAGACTTGAAGCCTTTTAATTCAATTCGTTTAATGTATGGCAATTCAGTCCTTTAACCTCTTTTTATTAACACTTTCTAATATAAGATGTCACCATCATACGTATAAAAGCTTATACTTACATTACAGCATTATGCAGCAAACTAAAGCCACTAAAAAATAATATTTAACAAACTGTGTTATAATCACATCGCCTAAACACTATAATTAAGTTTAATTACATAGTTTACAGTATGTAAACTTTTACGTGTATACATAATTACACATTCATAATTAAAACTATAGACCTACAATACACAACAACAAAACACACACCAAACAACACCACATTTTTTTATTAACGAACAATGATAAAGTGGATGTGAACACATAAATAAACACAAAATAGGAAATTGACAAATTTTCACATTAACACACAAAAAATGTTAACCACCTATTAAACACAACAAACCTTTTGACAACACTTTACACACAACATACACCCAAATTTTTACCCACACACATACACATGACATAACGTGAACCACTACTCACACAAACAAAAACAACCATAATTAATGCAACACACTAAATCACACTCACACCAACTTAGCAAAAAACAAAACACACATTATTACCCATGTAATGAAACATGTTTTTCACCACCCACAACACATTACACAATGTGGGTGCAAACCAAAAATCCTCACCACATTTCACATTAACACATTTGAATTCACAACTACACCACAACCACAACCTTCTTCAACAAATAAAAAAACAAAAACAACCCATCTTCAGCCCACCATTTACTATCATTACATTCACCATTCTATATACCCACAACATAACCAAAACCTAATAAAAAACATAAAAAACACCAACAACCCCACACAAAAACAAACAAAACACACACAAACAACCACATAATTCAACAAATTTCACTAAAACACTTAACAAAAACAACAATCAACACATCACCAAACATCAACACTAAAAATTAAAACAACCAAAAATTAAACCACCAAAACACACACCAAACACACCCTTTAAACTACAATTAACACCTAACTTAAATTTCATCCACAACACCCCAAACAACCATAAACACTAAATACCAGAACCAAATAAACAAACCAAACACAAAGGTGAAAAAATGAGTTTTGGCAACACATTTAAAAACTTGGGAATCATACAAGAAGCCCTAATTATAGCACTACTAATCACCACAGTATTTGCAATTTTCTATTTCAACTTCAGCCTTACACTAAAAATCACAATAGCCATTGTATCCTTCACCATAACTATACTAGTAAGCACCGCAGGCCAACTATTCACCATACAAAAAGAAACCACCAAAACACAACACTAAACCCACCAATGTATTAAACATAAACATACAAAAAACACCTAATACCAAACACACATCAAGTGAAAAAGAAATGCAAACAGAAAAGAAAGCTACAGACTGGATAAAAGAAACACAAAAAGGCTACATCAGAATTGCAATTCTAATTCTACTAAACAAAAAACCACATCACGGCTACGAAATAATGAAAACATTAAACGAAAAAACTAATGGCATTTGGAAACCAACCTCAGGCGGAATCTACCCTATACTACAAAACCTGGAAAACTCAAAATACATTAAAGGCACATGGGACTTGGATACCAAAAGAAAAAGAAAAACCTACTCCATCACAACCGAAGGCAAAAAAATACTTGAACACATCCTAACAAAAGAAAATCGTCTATTCAACACAATAACAGAACTATTAAAAGAATACATGACAGACATACTATACATGAAAGTCAATAACAACCTGCATAAAACCCCACTAACCAGGTTTCTTGAAGAAGACACATACAACCCCAAAGATACAAAAAAGATACTTGAAAACAAAAAAACACACATTGAAGACATCATCAAAAAAATGCAGGAAAAACTAGAACAAATCAACAAACAACTAACCCAGATACAAAAAGAAGAAAACAAAAAATAACACCACACACAACAAACATACAAACACAAACGGACAAAAATAAAAAAAGTTAGTTGTTAAATGGATTTTCTTTTAATTTTTTGTGTTTCAAACAATTCAACATATTCGTCATTAACTCCGCCATAACGATCAAGAATTGTTTTATGTATACGCACCCAATCCTTGCTAACCATTGACCAAATTGTACGAGTTTTCACATATTCGGTAACATATTCACTAATTGTACCTTGTCGCTGAATTACACGAATATCCCAATCAACACTAATTAACCCAGCCTGATGAAGATGATTAAGAATCTGAACCACCTCAGTGTTATTAATTGAATATCTAAGACTCTTTTTCAAATCTTCCATCAAAGACTCAGAAGAAATTTCATCCTCAACTCGTAAACAAATTACCGCAACAACATCTTGAACCAAACGAGCACGTTTACTTAAATACAATCCACGTTTCTGAGGCACCAACAATTGTTCAACATAATAAGAATTACGTTTATGGAACCAACGTTTAACAATTTCTGCTAAAGTAATGTATGCTAACACTAAACAAATAAGTGCAACAAAGAATTGCCAGGGCAAAGCTGAGAATTTAAAGTATTTTTCACCAAATTCTGTAAAGGGAATAACCATTGCTATAGCTATAATTGCGATGCTGCTTAGGAACAAGTATTTTCCCGGTTTACTCTTCCAAAATGGCGAGTGCCTAGTACGGATAACAAAGACAATAATTGTCTGTGTTACTATTGACATAACAAACCATGCCGTTTGGAACATTGATGCCTGTTGTGAAAGTGCAACAAAGGGTAGGAACAAGAATATCATTATGATAAACGTTAAGAAATCGAAAAGAGAACTAACAGGTCCAAGAGTGAACATGAAACTTTTTATGTAACCAATATCCCAACGTTTAGGCTTTTCAACATACTCAGAATCCACATCATCAGTAGTAATTGCCGACTGAGAAATATCATAAAGCAAATTATTCAAAAGAATCTGTATAGGCAACATCGGCAAAAAATCAAGACCAAAAAAATACAAAATAAGCGTAGCACCCAAAAAACTAAACATATTACCAAAATTACTACTCACACTCATCATAATATACTTCATAGTATTACCAAACGTCTTCCGACCCTCCAACACACCCTCAGCCAAAACCGTAAGATCATTCTTTAAAAGAATAATATCAGCAGACTCCTTAGCAACATCCACAGCATTATTAACAGATATACCAACATCACAAGACTTCAAAGAAGGCGAATCATTAATACCATCGCCCATAAAACCAACAACATGACCATTACTTTTCAACAAAGAAATAATACGCTCTTTCTGCACAGGAGTAACCCTAGCAAAAACATTAGCCTCCTCAACAATACGCGCCAAAGTCTCATCAGACATCTGACTAATCTCATTACCCAAAGCAGTACCCTTAACCTCAAACCCAAGAGACTCACACGTCTTCCTAGTAACCTGCTCATTATCACCAGTCAAAATCTTTAACTCAATACCAGCCCTAGTCAACAACCTAATAGACTCTTTAGCAGTCTCTTTAGGAGGATCAAGAAAAGCCATAAACCCAAGAAACACCATATCACACTCATCACTAACAGAATAAACAGCCTTATCCTCCTTTAACTTTTTATAAGCCACCCCTAAAACCCTAAAACCCTCAGCACTCAACTCATAATACTTCGCCTCAGCCCTCTGACGCAACTCATCACTAAAATCAACAGGAAAAACACTCAACTCACAAAAAGAACAAACCTTAAGAATCTCCTCAGGCGCACCCTTACTAATAAAATACTTCTGTCTATCACTCTCCACAACCACACTCACACGCCTACGAACAAAATCAAAAGGAACCTCATCAACCTTCTTATAATCAAAAGTATCAACCTTCTCATGAACAAGAATAGCCTCATCCATAGGACTCTTTAAACCCGTCTGATAAAAACTATTAAGATAACTATACAACAACACCTTATCATCATCAACACCCTCAGGATTCACATGCAAAACAAGAGTAATCTTATTCTCAGTAAGCGTCCCAGTCTTATCAGTACACAAAACATTCATACTACCAAAATTATCAATAGACGCCAACCGCTTAACAATAACACCCTTCTTAGACATCACAATAGCACCACGAGACAAATTAATCGTCACAATCATAGGCAACAATTCAGGCGTCAAACCAACAGCAAGAGCCACAGCAAAAAGCAACGACTGCAAAAGATTCCGCTGCAACAACGAAACAATCAAAAAAATAAAAACAACCATAGGAATAGTTATACGCATCATGAAAAAACCAAAATGCTTAACACCACGCTCAAACTCAGTCTCAGGAGCCTTCTCCACAAGCTTACGAGCAATCTTACCATACTCTGTAACACTACCAGTCCTAACAACCACAGCAATAGCAGTACCACTAACAACAGAAGTCCCCATAAAAAGATAATTATTCCACTCAGTAACAGCAGGAACACTACCCTTAATCAAAACAGAAGACTTCTCAACAGGAAAAGACTCCCCAGTCAAAGTAGACTGATTAATAAAAAGATCCTTAGCAGAAACCACACGAGCATCAGCCGGAGTAATATCCCCAGCAGAAAGATAAATCACATCACCAGGAACAACATCATAAAGCTTAATCTCCTGCTTCACCCCACCCCTAATCACAGTAGCAGTAGTCGTCACAGCCTCCTTCAACATCTCCGCCGCATTCTCAGCCTTATGCTCCTGATAAAAATCCAAAATAACACTAATCACAACAATCGTAAAAATAATAACCACATTAGAAATCTCACCAAGAAACCCAGAAATCAAACCCGCAACCATCAAAATAATAACAAGAGGACTCTTAAAATGCAACAAAAAATCAACAAACACAGAACGCTTATGCCTCTTAGCCAACTCATTCCGACCAAAAACCTCAAGCCGACGCTCAGCCTCCTCAACACTTAAACCATCAAAAGAAGACCCCAAACGAACAAACAAATCCTCAACAGACGAACCCAAAATCTCAACCGACGACAACGGAGGCTGCACTACAGAAGAACCACCTTCCAAACTTTCCGTAACAGCAAACTCCTCCTTGACCAACGCAGTAACCTCCTAACAATGAATAATCCACACTAAACCCAACCTAACCACCCATCAACCTTAAATTAGTTTCTAACACTTTCAACCCAAATTAAGAAAAAATAATTCCAAACCTTATTTTACTAAATTTTCATTTCGAACAGCTTTATTGTTTAGTAAACTTAGGTTTTAGTTTTGGGTTTCGCGTTAGATAATACATAGCACATATCTTGATATGCCCTTCACTACATACTACACAAAGCTCTTTTTGACAATATGGACATTTGATGCTCATAAACTAAGTCACAATCCTTGTTTTACCATATTTCCATTTCAAACGTACTAATGCATGGTGTTTGTTTTTGCTTTTGTCCGGTATTAACCTTATTGTTGACATGGTTGGGTCGATTAAACAATTCGACCTATTCAAACAATAAAAAGATAACAGCCAATAACTTTTTTATAATTTTATGCTCATAATATAAAAAAAGTTGGAATTATAGGTTTATCTTATTATTGGTTTAACTGCTAAGGCTTGGTCCAATAACATTATAAACTGTTTTTCTAATTCTGGAGACAAATTTTCTATTGCAGTAGCAATTATTTCATCAAGACATATCGATTTTTCTACAATTACACCACCTAAATCTTTTAACTGGTGTACAAAAACGTACCCTGACCTAAGATAGGCCGATAGTTCTTTTTCTGAAACAATTACTTGTGGAGTTATAATAAACCTATCTCCTACTCTTTTTGGTGGAAACGGATATTTTTCTCTAACTATTTTTTTTAATTTTTCCACCAATTTAAGATAATTGTCCATTCCACAACCAAGTTCTTCACCTGTCATAAATTTTTGCACTGACATTTTTTTTCACACTATACTTTTAGTATAACAAGTTTAAAAGTTTTACTTTTTTTGTTACGCTATTATGTCGCTTAACATTTCAACATACCATGCTAAAAGTTGTGCAGCAACAGCAATAATCAACACAACAAACAATTTCAAAACTACATTTTTCTACTCAAAACAATTACAACAAATGAAATTTAAATCCTTGTTTTGCCAGATCTTCATTTCAAACAAGTGTTACTTGTGTTTCTACGCCTATGTAGTTATTACTGTTTCAATCCTTGTTTTTGTTGAATTTTCGTTTCGAACAACTAATTAACGCAAAATATGAAATGGTGTTAAAAAAATTTCAATCCTTGTTTTGTCAAATCTACATTTCGAACTAAACATTTGTGGACACAACTTAACAACATTAAAACAGATTTCAAGCCTTGTTTTTGTTGAATTTTCATTTCGAACAGTTGGAATACGAATTCGTCAGCCACCATCACTCAACATAGTTTCAATCCATATCTTATTGAATTTTCATTTCAGATAGTGAACAAATCAAAGAAATATCAAAATTAAACAATAAAAATTTCAATACCGATTATTAAGATGTTATTTTAAACCTGTTTAAAACATTAGAAAAAATGCGGCAGAAAAGACAAACTTTCAATTCCCGTTTGATGGGATGATATTTTGAACCAGTTCACAAAAATTAACAGGTCCTGTGCAGTTTGCTATCTTTCAATTCCCGTTTGATGAGATGTTATTTTGAACCTAGTTCAGCCACTATTGTTACTGACGTCATGCATTTTAACTTTCAATTCCCGTTTGATGGGATGTTATTTTGAACCCCCCACATTCACTTTACGCACGTTGGTATCAATATTACTTTCAATTCCCGTTTGATGGGATGTTATTTTGAACCTTAACTTAAGTTTTGCGAAGATTTTTTCAAAGCCTTTGCTCTTTCAATTCCCGTTTGATGGGATGTTATTTTGAACCCCTTACTGGATTTTCATTTCGAACAAGTCTATTTCTTACTTTCAATTCCCGTTTGTTGGGATGTTATTTTGAACCGTCGCCGCGAACAAGAAACTGTTTAGTCACACCAATCGCACTTTCAATTCCCGTTTGTTGGGATGTTATTTTGAACCAATAAAGTAAGTGCTGATATGATTGAAGCTGCATATTACTTTCAATTCCCGTTTGTTGGGATGTTATTTTGAACCTTAAATTGGATGATTTACAGTTTGAGGAGAAATTACCACTTTCAATTCCCGTTTGTTGGGATGTTATTTTGAACCGGGGTAGTAGGGAGGAGCGGTTAGGTTATGCGATCGTCTTTCAATTCCCGTTTGTTGGGATGTTATTTTGAACCCGATACTTATAACCATACCTTCCCTCACGTGTTACTCTTTCAATTCCCGTTTGTTGGGATGTTATTTTGAACCTTTGGGCTGTATTATTTGGTGTTTTACGCGGGCGCATGTCTTTCAATTCCCGTTTGTTTGGATGTTATTTTGAACCCCATGGAAAATAAACGTTAGTGGATTCGCTTATAATCACTTTCAATTCCCGTTTGTTGGGATGTTATTTTGAACCTTGATTGCCCTTCAAAGCTAGAATCCCATAACAATTGTGCTTTCAATTCCCGTTTGTTGGGATGTTATTTTGAACCAAATTTTTGCAACAGACAATAACGGCACACAAACACTCTTTCAATTCCCGTTTGTTGGGATGTTATTTTGAACCATGTTACAATTCGGTAAGTTTATTTTTGTTACCGAGATCTTTCAATTCCCGTTTGTTGGGATGTTATTTTGAACCTGATCTGCCAACTTGAAACTGCAGGCATAACAGTTTCTTTCAATTCCCGTTTGTTGGGATGTTATTTTGAACCTAAAGAATGGATAAAGTTAATAATCAAGGCTAGTGGGTTCTTTCAATTCCCGTTTGTTGGGATGTTATTTTGAACCTGAATCTAAACCTTGTGAAGCAGTGTTTATAGAAACCTTTCAATTCCCGTTTGTTGGGATGTTATTTTGAACCCGCGATGTGTCAATAGGTGATGGGTATTTTGCTGGTGACTTTCAATTCCCGTTTGTTGGGATGTTATTTTGAACCTTTAACAAATTAAAAAACTTAAGATTTAACTGTAACACCTTTCAATTCCCGTTTGTTGGGATGTTATTTTGAACCCTTCGATTTTGAGCGTTACGGGCGCGATGTGTCGATTAGCTTTCAATTCCCGTTTGTTGGGATGTTATTTTGAACCCACTGAAGGGAGAAGGGCATAAAATGTTTGTACGCCACTTTCAATTCCCGTTTGTTGGGATGTTATTTTGAACCAGAATACAACACAAATCAGTGCTGTACTTACTGGAGCTTTCAATTCCCGTTTGTTGGGATGTTATTTTGAACCCTATACATCATTTAGGTTTGGGCTATGTGCAAGATGACTTTCAATTCCCGTTTGTTGGGATGTTATTTTGAACCTCATCTATCCATTTTTGTGTAATTTAAACTACATACTTCTTTCAATTCCCGTTTGTTGGGATGTTATTTTGAACCTTCGAAGATACTTTTTATTACGGTTTTTTCTATCATGACTTTCAATTCCCGTTTGTTGGGATGTTATTTTGAACCCAGCCGTATCGATGCATATTTCATAGCTAATAGCTCCCTTTCAATTCCCGTTTGTTGGGATGTTATTTTGAACCTTTCAACCTCTGGCGGCGTTTCAATTTCATCAAAAACACTTTCAATTCCCGTTTGTTGGGATGTTATTTTGAACCAAAATCTATTTCACAGGTCCCGGAACAAACCTGTTAGTCTTTCAATTCCCGTTTGTTGGGATGTTATTTTGAACCTGGGTGGCTTAGTCTTCCTGCCACGCAAGACGAAATCTTTCAATTCCCGTTTGTTGGGATGTTATTTTGAACCCTATGTCATGGAAAAATCAATATTTAGAAATTAAAGAACTTTCAATTCCCGTTTGTTGGGATGTTATTTTGAACCACGGTCCAATTGTTGAAATGGAACTACTCGACACTCAACTTTCAATTCCCGTTTGTTGGGATGTTATTTTGAACCTCTACCAAGTACGGTTACGGTGCTTCCAACATAATATCTTTCAATTCCCGTTTGTTGGGATGTTATTTTGAACCTTAGCTAACTTGTATGAACGGCAGGAAGAACGAATAAACTTTCAATTCCCGTTTGTTGGGATGTTATTTTGAACCTCACTTGAAAACTGCAAGGTTGGAGCGGTGTCGGCGTACTTTCAATTCCCGTTTGTTGGGATGTTATTTTGAACCTAGCAAAAAACTTAGGCATTTCTTGCGTAAGCTTGGGGTCTTTCAATTCCCGTTTGTTGGGATGTTATTTTGAACCGCATAAAAGAGCGTAGTTAGCCGTATCGTCAAAAGTGCTTTCAATTCCCGTTTGTTGGGATGTTATTTTGAACCTCGTATCCGTATTTACCGACTAAGGTGTCAATTCGTAGCACTTTCAATTCCCGTTTGTTGGGATGTTATTTTGAACCTCTAACTGCTTTCGTAGGCTGGACCATGAGCAATGACTTTCAATTCCCGTTTGTTGGGATGTTATTTTGAACCCAGCTGGGATAACGTAGCAGCCGGCGTGGCTGTAATAAAACTTTCAATTCCCGTTTGTTGGGATGTTATTTTGAACCAACAAAAAAAA
>JGI24702J35022_10000362_pt1 | contig 27083 bp, 19 predicted proteins | sample TergutTh196P4_FD_35022 | JGI IMG/M metagenome (IMG submission 35022)
TCATTGATTAAAATATAATTAAATTAATATATTAAAAAAAATTATAATATAAATCATAATCACATTTTTTTTCATTTGGATTGATGATATTGTTTTTATAATTTATATTTTAGGCATATAATTAATAAATTTATTTTATAAGGTGAATCGTTTTGAAATATAGCTCTGGATTAATGGCACTTTCTTTTTGGTATATTGAAACAAAAAAAACAGCAAAATATTTGATTCAAGGATTATCTAGAAAAGAGATAATTGAATTAGCTATTGAAGAAAATATTTATCAGGTTGAAACGGAAAATCGTAAAAAAAGAATAGCTAACACTTGTGTCACTCGTTTAATTAATTTTCCTACTATCCTTTTGGAAGATATTATAAATTCCGATATTACTTCTTCTAAAATGTTAGTATTAATAAGCATATTAAAAAATGATAAACTATTTTTCGAATTCATGCATGAAGTCTTTAGAAATAAAATAATTATTGGGGAAAAATATATTGAAAAGAAAGACTTAAACATTTTTTTTGATGAAAAAAAACTTCAAAGCGAAACTGTAAATAACTGGGTTCCCAAAACAGTTCAAAGATTGAAATTAGAATATGTTAATATTTTAAGAGAATCAGGGCTTTTAAGTTTTGAAAAAAAGGATAAAAAAGCTATAATTTTTCCTATTTTAGATTATAAAGTGGAACAAGATATTATTTCTAATAATTTGAGTCCTTATTTATATGTAATAACTGGAGAAAAATAATTGATGGTGTTTAAATGGATATTGATGAAAAATTAAATAGAATTGAAGGAGTTATTAAATCAAAATCTTTTAAAAAGGGTACAGGTCTTGGAAACGATATTCCTTACTATATTTTTGACTATAATCCTATCCATGAAATAAAAGTAAGAGATCATGTGGAATTTTTAAAAAATAAAATTAACAATAACTCTATTTCAGATTTTAAAATTGATGAATTTGATTTATATGATATTACAATAGAAATACTTAAAAACAAAAAGTATTTAGAAAAAGTTTTCGAATTTGAAGAAAAAAAAGGAAGAGAAAAAACTCAAAGTAGTGTAAACAAACTCCTTAGAATTAGTAGTGAGAATTCAAATCTTATTGTAAATCACATAAAAACGAATATTTCAGAGGATTCAATTGTTTTCATCACGGGTGTTGGAAAGATTTATCCTATAATTAGATCTCATGATGTATTAAATAATTTACATCATCATATTGATGAAATTCCCGTAGTATTGTTTTTTCCAGGAAGATATTCTGGTAATGAATTAGAATTATTCAATACAATAAAAGATAATAACTATTATCGAGCTTTTCCATTAATTACTGATTAAGATTATTTTCAATAGCTATTGTATTATATTAATAAAAATTACATTAAAAAGAATTTGGGGCAGATAAATGATTATTAAAGATATGTTTGAAAAACCTATTGATAGGGACATTAAAGGAGTCATTAAAGTAGGTCAAAAGACAGAAGAAAATATATTTCAAGAATTAAATGAGTATGTTGTGACTAATGAGTTACAAAAACATTTTAGGGATTTTTTTGAAGGTTATGAAAAAGGAATCAACAATTTTACAGATGAAATGGGGGTATGGATTTCAGGACATTTTGGAAGTGGGAAGTCTCACCTTTTAAAAATATTATCCTATATTTTAGAGAATAAAAAAGTAGAAGGTAAACATGCTATTGATTTTTTTAAAAATCAGGGAAAAATTAAAGATCCCATTGTTCTTGCAAACATGGACGAATCTACTAATGTTTCTACTGATGTTGTTCTTTTTAACATAGATTCTAAAAGTTCAGGATCTGATAAAGATAAAGATCCTATTGTCAATGTATTTTTAAAAGTTTTCAATGAACTTCAGGGATTCTCTGGAGAACATCCATCTTTAGCAGATTTTGAAAGAAATTTGACTAAAAAAGGAACGTATGAACAATTTAAAGAAGAATTTGAAAAAATTTCTTCTAATAGATGGGAAGATCAAAGAGATGATTTTCTATTTGTCCAAGATGATATTATAGAAGCTTTGGTGAAAATTGGATGGAGTGAAGATGCTGCTTCAAGATGGGCAGATAGTGCTGAAGAAAATTATAGTATTTCTATAGAAAAATTTGCAAGCTTGGTCAAGGAATACTGTGAAAGTAAAGGCTCCAATCACCATATAATATTTTTAGTGGATGAGATAGGACAATATATTGGGGATAACTCTAAATTAATGCTTAATTTACAAACAGTCACCGAAGATTTAGGTATTCAATGTGGAGGTAAAGCATGGGTTATTGTTACAAGTCAAGAAGCTATAGATTCTATGTTAGAAATTAAAGGACAGGACTTTTCTAAGATTCAAGGACGGTTTAAAACAAGGCTGTCTCTTTCATCTGCAAATGTAGATGAAGTTATAAGAAGAAGAATCCTTGAAAAAGGAGATATAGCTACTGAATCTCTTGAAGCGCTATATGAAACAAAAGAAGCTATACTTAAAAATTTAATCACATTTACACAAGATACGGCATTTAAAAAAATGTATGGGGATAAAAAAGAGTTTAGTAACGTATATCCATTTATTCCATACCAATTTGATTTAGTTGCAAATGTTTTAAATGCTATTAGGATACATGGGGCTTCAGGTAAACATTTATCTGAAGGCGAAAGATCCATGTTAGCACTTTTCCAAGAATCAGCTACAGAGATTATGGATAAAGAAACAGGAACTTTAGTTCCATTTTATATATTTTATGAAGCTTTACATAGGTTTGTGGACTCAACTCATAGTACTGTAATAATTAAAGCTGGAAATAACGAATATTTGGATAATTTTGATGTTAATGTTCTTAAAGTTCTTTTCATGATTAAATATGTGAAAGAAATTGACGCTAATTTGGAAAATTTGACTACACTAATGGTAGATCATGTTGATGTAGATAGAATAGATTTAAATAAAAAAATAGCTAAGTCATTAAATAATCTTGAAAGAGAAACTCTTATTTCAAAAAATGGAGATATTTATTCCTTTTTAACCAATGAAGAACAGGACATAAATAGAGCAATTAACAATGAAAATGTTGAAATTGGAGAAATTCAAAATCATATTACTGAAGTTGTTTTTGAAGATATATACAATGCATCCAAGTATAGATATGATAATAGGTATAACTTTGACTTTAATAAAGCTGTGGATGGAAGATATAAAGGAAATAAACAATCATCAGATATAGGACTCCATATAATAAGCTCTTATTATGAGTTTTCAAATTCTTCTTCAGAATCTCAAAGTACATTGGCATCTCAAAATGATTATGAAAAAGAATCTTTAGCTTTAAAAGGCATGTCTGAATTAAATAAAGAAGTTATTATCAGGTTAAAAGATGATGAAATTATTTTTGATGAAATAAGAGGAATGATACAAATAATTAGGTATTTAAATAAACAAAGCACTTCTTTTAGAGAAAGTTCAAAATCTATTATCAATGATAAAAAACAAGAAGTTCAGGATAAAAAAGAAAGGATAAGATTAGCTATTGAAGAATCCCTACAAAGTTCTGATATATATGTTGATGGGAATAAAACAGAAATCAATGAAAAAAATGCGGTTATAAGGATTGATGATGGGTTAAAAAGATTAGTTGATAATGCTTACTATAAACTTTCTTATATGGAATCAAAACCAACAGAGGTAGATATAAAAAATGTTTTACTTCATAGGTTAGAAGATAAATTTGCAGAATCTAAAGATCAGCTAGCTTTAGATGATTTAATTAGTCATATAGATAATCAAACTAAAATCGAAAAACCTTCTTTGAAAAGTATCATGGACCGGTATAAAAAAGCCCCTTATGGTTTTGTTGAAGATGATATTAAGTATTTAATAGCTACTTTATTTGCAAATAAGTCTATTTATTTAATTAAAAACAGTCAACAAATTGTTCTTGGAAAAGATCGCCCAGAGGATATTTTAAAATCTTTTAAAACTAAAAGTGAACAAGAGAAAATATTAATTGATAAAAAGCAAACAATAGAAAATATTAAAAAAACAACTGCTAAAGATATATTAAAAGAATTTTTTTCACTACAAAATGCTCCTGATGATCAGGAAGATTTAAAAGAAAAGTTTTTACAGGAATTAAACAATTATGATAAAATATTGGATGATATATTAGTGGAATACAAATTAGAAAGCAGATTCCCTGGAAAAAACATTGTTGAAAAAACAAAAGAATTATTTAAAGAAACAAAAAGAATAAATTCTACTAAAGATTTTTTTGATTTCATATCAGATAATGAAGATGAATTTTTAGATCTTAGTGATGATTTAGATTATGTTAAACAATTTTTTGAAGGAAGTCAGAAAGAAATCTTCATCAATGCATGTAAAATATTGGCAATATTTGAAGCTAATGAACTTAAATTAAGAAATGAAGATTTAATTAATTTAAATGAAGAGATAAAAAGAATAATTTCAATGGATTCCCCTTATTCAAACATACCAAAACTTCCTGAAATATATGGTGAATTCAAATCAATATATGAAAAGATTTTAGAAACTAAAAAGGGAAAAATTAGAGAAAATATTGATAGTAATAAAACTCAAGTTTTAGAAATTTTAAATGATGAAATTTTGAAAAATGAATTTCAAGATAAAATTAATGTTAGATTTGAATCATTAGAAAATAAATTAAATAACAAAACTGATGTTTATGGCTTAGATGAGTTCACTGATTTTTCTGATGATTTAAAAAATGAATTTTTTGAAAAAATTAGAAATTTTTTAGAAAAACAAACTCCAGATTCAGGTGAGGGAGAGAAGCCAGTAATCCCTACTATTAAAACAATAAAAATAAAGAATATTTTAAATGAATCCTCATTATCCATAAAAAATGAAGAAGATATAGATATTTTCATTGAAAAACTTAAAAATAATCTTAAAAAAGAATTTGAAGAATTAAAAGATGAAAAAGGATCTATTAATTTGAAATTTTAGTTTGTGATTTTCTTAAAGTAAAGTACTTATTCATAATTAGGTTTTTTTATTTATTTAATTGATTATTAAATATATTTTATGGAAACTATAGTTAAAAATTTTATAAAAAAAGAAACTTGAAAAGTTCAACTGCTTCAGCGTATAATTCTGCTTTAAAGGATTACTCTAAATTTCACAATATGAGTATAAAAGACCTTATAAAAGAAGCTGATTATGAAGAAGAGAAAAGAATACGAGAAAAAAAAAGGACTATTAGAAAACGATTAGAAGAATATCGTAATTATAAAATTGAATATGGATCTTCAAGAAGAACTATAAAAAAATATTTTGCAATGGTAAAAACTTTTTATAGGCATCATGAAATTATAATTCCATATATCCCTGAAGTTCAATTAAAAAGAGACTATCACGAAAAATATGAGGATATTCCTAAAATAAATCACATTAAAAAAGCAGTTGAATCAACAGATGATTTAATGGAAAAGGCCATTATTTTGTTCATGAGTAGTAGTGGAACAGCACGGAATGAAACCTTAAGTTTAACTGTTGAAGATTTTTTTAAAGCATGTGAAAAATATATTAATATTGATATATATGATAAAAATATTAAGTACATCTTGGATGAGCTTTCTTCAAAAAATAATATAATTCCACTTTTTGAACTTGTAAGAATAAAAACAGATTATCATTACTATACTTGTTGTAGTGATGAATCTAGTGAAATGATTATAAATTATTTAAAAAACAAAAAAATGTTAAAATTAGAGTCTAAGCTATTTGATATGAATAGAAACAGGTTCAATAAATTTTTCATGAGGATTAATATGGATAATAACTGGGGTCAGGTAGGTTATTATGGATTTTTTAGGTCTCATGCTCTTAGAAAATTTCATGCAACAGTTATTGAGGATAAATCTTTAGCTGATGCATTGCAAGGTAGAAGAAGAGATAGTGTTACTGAAAGTTATTATAAATTAAATCCAGAAAGAATTCGAGAAAGATATTTAGAAGTGTTTCACAAATTAAGAATCTTTCAAAAGCCAATCGAATTGAATAATGGTTATAATCAACTTAAAAAAGATAATGAAAGTTTAAATGAGAGATTGAAAAAATTAGAGGAATTAGTAAAAGGATTAGTAAAATAAAAAAAGAAGTTATTTTTTCTTATTTTAAGATTTGTAAGTAATTGACCATGAAACCTGAAAAAATAAAGTATTGTATTGTAATCGATAGAACTTTTTAAAATAATAAATTTCAAAATTTTATTAGGATAGGGTATTTAATAAATAAAATTATTTTTACCATTACTCTTTTAAATTTTATCATTTCAAAATCAAATGTCTTTTATATAGGTTATAATTTCTTCAGTAGATTGATTTTTTTGTTTTCTACTTCTACATTTTGGAATAGCTCATAATTATGTTTCACTCCGTCATCTAAGTCAATTTCTATCTGCTGATTAGCTACATGTCCAAGTGCTTTATCATATTTACGAGTTTCTTCAAGTTGTTTTTTAAGCTTAATGTTTTCTTTTGTTGCTTGAAATTTTTCATTAGAATTAGTAGAATTAATGATTACTTGTTCATTATGGTTAATTTGTTCTTCAAATGCTTTTTGGAGAGGATGAAGATAGTCTATTCTAACTCGAGCAACTGTATCCGGCGTATATCTATGCATGTATATCAGTGCTTTAAACCCATCTTCTTTTCCACTATCAAATTGCCAATAGATAGGTGTTTTTTTAAACATCCGTTTATGGTCCTTGAAAAAGTCTTTTAAGAAGTATTTCCGGATTGTTTCTCTGTAAGTTTTTCCTTTATTTCCTAAAGCATTAGCTATGAATTTTATGTTTTCTTCTAAAGTTTCTTCTGAGAAGGTTACTTTTAGGAATTCTGTGAATTTGCTTAGGATATCGTCCTCGAAAAATTCAGTGTCTGAAATAGGGACTATGTTATCTTCATCTGGGAGGAATTTTGAGTATTTTGAAGGGTTGTAATCCCCTCCAGCATATACAAGTCCTTCTTGGTCTAAGGAGTAACGACCAAACATGCAACCTGTGAAATATGAAAATAAGCTTTTAATATCTCTTTCTATTTCTGCGATTCTAAGCGAAGTGTCACTTCCATCCATTTCAACGATTGAATTTTTATTTAAGCCATATATTTCAATAAATATTTCATTCAATTTCTTTTCATTTTCCATTAGCTGATAATAAATCGATTCACAATGATTATTCCATTTTTCAAAAGCATTCGATAAAAATTTTTCATTTTGTTGTAAGAATGGGTGTTTTTCAAAATTCCAACTAGTTTCAAAACTATCCCAATCCATTTTTGATAATTTAATATTTTCTTTGACAATATCTCTTACTATATCAACAGAGTTTTCCGAATAAATTATGGGTAATGATGATATATGACCTACTTCATAATTTAAAGTTGGAGAAATAAGCCCCAATATTTTACTACAAACTTGCGAGTTGAGAAAGCCTAAGAGATACATTTTATCCTCATCTGTAAATATTGAACATCCTGCGACATCAAACAAAAATCCACTCTGGAAAAATCTAAATGCAATATTTCCACTTGAAATTTTTGACCAACTAAGACTTTCTTTAAAATAACATGAAATACTTTTAATGGTTCTAGTGACTGAATTATATTTTGATTTTGCATATTCTTTAAGTTCTTTTCCATCTTTTTCATAGTTGATTAAATATTCTTGATTTCCATACCATTTTCTATAATTTCCTCCTTTGTTATAAGGAAACCATTTTTTACCTGAGTTCATAGCATGAGTAGCATCTGTCATTCCAAAACCAACTTTACAAATATCAACTTCATACCACATTTTTAAGAATCGATTGTTATCACCAGTAGAAAGTCCTTGTCGTGCAAGTGCAAATGAAGAGAAATTTTTCCCGTTTTTGAAAGCATTTATAAGCTGAGGTCCAGCCCAGTAGGCTATCGGATTTCCTGGAATAGCTGAAACCTTATCTATTGCTGTGATAAAAATGTTTTCACGTTTCAAAAAAGATGTTTCTTTTAATTTTTGAGAATTTTTATCAGTCACTCTTATAAAAGAGGATAAGTATTCTTTTAAATTAGTTTTTCTAATGGAAAATGCTGTAGTTTGGACAACTTCTCCACCAATTTCTTCAAATGCTCTTGCACCTAAATGAACCATATTAATTATAGTATTTTTCAGGATTTTTTCTCTTAGTTTTTCATAGCTTGATAAAAACATGAAGCTTTGCTGAGTAATCATGGAATAAAAACCGTTTTCTCTTGTAATGGAATCACACTTTTCCATAAAAACTGAAAATAAGTCTCGTTTAGAATCTACGAAGTTTTTTTTCAAATAATTTGATAATTTACTACTCATTCCACTATTACCCATATATGGAGGATTAGTGACGACAATTTCGTATTTTTGAGATAAAATATCAGCTTGTTTCAGCAAAGGATTGATTTTAATTTTTATTTCGTCAAAAAATCCAATTTCTATTAAAGAACTTTGAGAAAGTGTAGTTAATTTATTTTTAAGAATTTTAAAATCAACATTTTTAACATCTAGTAAAGAACCGAAATATTTAGCATCTATGAAAACTTCTCTAACATATTTTAAATTTCTTTTTAAATCATGATTTTCTTTAGATAAGTAATCAATCAAATCTGGACTAATATCATTGCTTTCTTGTATTGATGCTAAATTTAATTCTATATTTTCTTTAAAAATCTGTCTATGAAATGCTCTTGCTTTCATAAAAACTGCAAAATATGCTAGTTGGTATGCTCTGTCATCTATATCCAAACCAAAAAGATTATTTTTCAATATGCAAATACTTGCATCTTTTTTGTTATACCCTTGAGAAAGATATATTTGCATAAGAACATCGAAAAAATAGATTAAAACATGCCCACTACCCATACAAGGATCTATTACTTTAATATCTTCTATATTAATGTTTTCATTTTCTTTTTCAATTGATTTTAATTGTTTTTGAACTTCAGGTTTTTGTTCAGCTTCATCAATATAATATTCCCAATTCTTTTTGATTTCGTCATCAGGATGTGTTTCAACCCACAATCTGCCCAAACTGTTTTCAACCATATATTTAACAATCCAATCTGGAGTAAACAGTTGTGTAGCTGCTGGTATACGTTCTTTAGTAATTTTAACTCTCTTCTTCAACTGTGCAAATGTTTCATCTTTTAGCTCTGCATTGTAATATTGGTATAGCCACCCAATTATTTCCACTTGATCTTTAAAATCTTCTTCAGAAATCAATTTTATTAACTGTCTTACTATACCTTCTTCTTTGGTAAAGGAAATAGAAAGCAATAGTTCAAAATAGTCTTTAGTTTTTTCAAATAGTTCTGGGAGAATTGAATTTAATTCATTACATTGTTTAATAAATAAAAATTGAAACAATTCATCTAGTTTATTTTCATTTTTAAGAGAATATATAGTTTCAATTTCTTTTCCATCAAAATCTAAACCAATGTTAGGAGCTTCTGTTATTATGTCGGGTTCTAACTTATTTTCAGTTTCACTCGAAAGAATTCTTATTTTCATTGGAAGATAATTATTAACCTCCATAAATCGAATAGCTATTATTCTGTTAAACCAAGTGTATGCAACTTCTTCAACTACATTATCATAACCTTTTTCTTCAATTGCGATTATCAAATTTTTTCTCTGTTGAATTTCTTTTTTATACAATATTTTTGGATAAGAACTGCCAATATCATATATTTCTCTTTCAGAATCTTTTTGAGAAGGGTTTAAAATGTTATTTTCATTTATTCCAATTAAATTCATTTGATAGGCAACATCTTCTCTTAATTTATTTCTTGCGTTCATAGCAAAAGTTTTTATCGATTTCTTATTCATACACAAACATCTTCCCATAATAGTTTAAATAAAAATTCTGTTATTAAATAATTATATATTTTTCTCTAGATGTTAAAAATATAAATTACGAAAATATTTCAAATTTAGTACTTACTTCCATGAAAAAAACGACACTTACCGATGCAATACTTTCGGATGAAATAAATGATAAATTATTTCCTCTAATAAAGCAAGCAGAATTATTATCTAAAAAATATGATGTTCTTGTGACAAATCCACCATATATGGGAATAAGAGGTATGAATAAAAAATTATCTGACTTCTTGAAAACAAACTTTAAAGGTAGTAAAAGTGACTTTTTTTCGGCTTTTGTAGAAAAATCATTTTCTTTCTGCAAATCCACAGGATATTTAGGGTTTTTGACACCATATGTTTGGATGTTTATTAGTTCTTATGGGGATCTAAGAGAAAACATTATGAAAAATAAAACCATAACATCTTTAATACAATTTGAGTATAGTGCATTTGAAGAGGCTACAGTTCCCATATGTACTTTCACATTAAAAAACACTCATGAAAATATCTTTGGAAAATACATAAAATTATCTGATTTCCGAGGAGGAATGGAAGTTCAGGAAGCAAAAACCTTAGAGGCAATAACTAATCTTGATTGTGATTATCTATTTTGTTTTAATCAATTAAATTTTAAAAATATTCCTGGAAATCCTATAGCATTTTGGGCTGGACCTCAGCTTATAAATGCTTTCAAAAACGGGAAAAAACTATCTGAACTTGCAGATATTAAACAAGGACTTGCTACGGGAGATAACAAGAAATTTATAAGATTTTGGCATGAGGTAGATATTAATAAAATAGGGTTTGATTATAATCCAGAAAATGCTAAACAAAGTATCGAAAAATGGTTTCCGTATAATAAAGGAGGAAAATATAGGAAATGGTATGGGAATAATGAATTTATAGTGGATTATGAAGATAATGGAAAAAATATTTTGGACTACAAACAAAAAAAATTAAAAAAAGGATTAATCGAAAAAAAGAATAGTGGATGTTGGAATAGTAATTTTTACTTCAGAGAAAGTCTCAGTTGGTCAAAAATTTCAAGTGGAAATATTGCATTTAGGTTTTTTCAAAATGGATTTTTGTTTGATGTTGCTGGTTGTTCTATATTTACCGAAGAAGATAAGCTGTATCTTTTAGGTTTTCTCAATTCACAAGTTTGTGGGAATATATTAGGACTTATCTCTCCAACCTTAAACTATGAAGTAGGGCATATTTCATCATTACCTATTATTTTTTCAGAAGATAAACTTCAAACAATCAAAGGGATAGTTAAAAAGAATATTGATTTATCAAAAGATGAATGGGATAATTTTGAAACTAGCTGGAATTTTAAAAAGCATCCTATTATCCAAACAGATAAAAAATTAATATCTGAAGCTTATGAAGATTGGGATGAAATTAGCAAAACTAATTTTTATAACTTAATGGAAAATGAAAAGCAACTAAACCAAATATTCTTTGAAATATATGATTTAAGAAATGATTCTTATCCTGAAATTGATGAAAGTAACATTGCACTCAGAAAAGCAGATTTAGAAAGGGATATAAAAAGTTTTCTATCATATTTCCTTGGTTGTTTGATGGGTAGATACTCTTTAAATGATGAAGGGGTTATTTTTTCTGGAGGCGAATATAATCCCTCAAAATACTCAAAATTCATCCCAGATGAAGATAACATCGTCCCTATTTTAGACACAGAATACTTTGAAGATGACATCATAAAACAATTCACAGAATTCCTAAAAGTAACCTTCTCAGAAGAAACCTTAGAAGAAAACATCAAATTCATAGCTAACGCCTTAGGAAACAAAGGAAAAACTTACCGAGAAACTATCAGAAAATACTTCTTAACTGACTTTTACAAAGATCATGTTAAAACTTACAAAAAAACGCCTATCTACTGGTTGTTTGATAGTGGTAAGGAAAATGGGTTTAAGGCTTTAATTTATCTTCACAGATACACACCAGATACTGTTGCAAGGATAAGAACAGATTATCTCCATAAAACTCAAAAAGCAATAGAAACTTCAATAGCTAACAATGAACAAATAATACTTAATTCTACTAACCAAAAAGAGAAAAACCAAGCAACAAAAGATAACACAAAACTTAAAAAACAATTAGATGAAACAATAAAATATGATGAAGCTTTAGCTCACATAGCTAACAAACAAATTGAATTAGATTTAGATGATGGTGTTAAAGTAAATTATGCTAAATTCCAAGGAGTTGAAGTTGGAAATAAAAAAATCGATTTACTAAAAAAGATTTAAAAATCAGTCATTAAAAATTTATCAGTTATTTATAAAATAACTGATGAAATATTTTTACCTAAAGTTTATATTTGCTAAATAATAATATAATATCTAAGTGATAATATGGGTGAAACAAGTAATCTTTATAAAGGTTTTCAAACTGTGGTTCCTTCTAAAATTAGGAAAAAACTTAATTTAGACTTGGATTATGTTTTAGAATGGAGTATTAATGAAAATAATAAAGTTGAAATTGAGTTTCGCAAAAAAACAAACTTCATGGATTTAAATGGCTTAATTTCATCTAAAAAACTTAATGATTCTGTAAAACTTCAGCGAAAAATTAGACGTGGTGAAGATATTGATTTTCGTTGATACTTCTTTTATCATAGCATTTGTTAATGATAATGATGGGAGACATAAAGAAGCTGTTGAATTAGCTAAAATAATAGAAAATGAAGAAAAAGTTGTTTCCTATATGATTATTGTAGAAGTACTAAATAATCTTAGAAAATTTAAAAAAGGAAAACTTAATCAGGAAGTTTATAGAATAATTAAAGATAACTTTAAAATTCAGGAAGAATCTATTAATCTTTATGATGATGCTTTAATGACACAATTAAAGTATCATGGAAAATTAGGATTTGCTGATTGTGTCATAATTGAAACTATGAAAAGATTAAATTTAAATCAAATAGCTTCTTTTGATCAACATTTTGATGGAAAAGAGGGAATTGTTCGGATTTCATAGTTTAGAAATTTTATAATCTTTAAGAGTGTATATAATGAATCTTCAAAAAATACAGTCAAAGTTATTAGAATTATTTAGTACTGAAGAAAGGCAAATTGTCTTCTGGTATGATGATAAAGCTCAATTTCAAGAGGATATAGCTAATTTAGAATTAAATGATATAAAAAAACATATTTTAACAGATTCCAACTGGATTCACACCAAATATCTTTTAGAAGTTGAGGATAAAGATAGTGACTATTTAATCTATGCTCCTTTTTCAAAACCTGATGATAGAGACAATAATCTCGCTGATACAGTATATTATTCAAAGGAGTTCTTTGCAGATAAGATATCTTTTCTTATGGAAGAGCTAAACATTCCTAATAAGTTCAAATCTTCTTTTGAAAAGTACTCAAAATTTTTCAATTCACAAAAAAGAATTGATTCCTTTAAAGATTTTAACATAGAAAATTATACTGATGAAAATATTATCATAGCTATTTTATCAGTTTTATGTAACCTTAATATACCTAACTTTGATGAGGTATTAAAAGAGTTATTAACCGAAGAAAATTTAAAAGAAAATAAACTCATAGAAAACTTTGAAAAGATGAATATTTTAAAGGATTTTTGGGATTTAGCTAAGAAAAAATATTCTTATATAGAGAAAAAACCTAACTTAGAAAAGTTTTTCATCTCTTTAGTTTTAACGCATGCCTCAACTCAATTTGATGGAAACATCCCAAAAGCTTGGGAAAAACATATTTTAGAAAATAAAAATAACATTAAAGTTTTCATGAGTAATTTAATGAGTAATTCTAATTATAAAATTAAAAATCACACTTATCAAGAAATGTATGATATTAATGCAAAAAAAGTAGAGATTTTATTTAAAAACTCACTATCTAGAATTCCAGTAGATAGCTATAAAAACTGTGATACTTTTGAAATATTCGATATTAATATTATGGAATATATAGCTGAATTATTAGTTAGTAATCAAGAATATAATCCTCATTTTAAGGAGTTAATCGAAAATAGGATAAAAACTCATTTTTATAAAAATTTCCTCAATGAATACCATGTTTTAAAATGGGCTAATTTTTTAATAAAAAATATTAATCTGTTTACAAAAGAGTCTAGACCAAATTCTCCTGATGAAATAATAGCTAAATATTCTAAAGAATGGTTTTTAATAGATAAAGCTTATAGAAAATTTTATTTTTATTATGCAAAAGTGAATGACAATTTTAAGGATTTAAGAGATTTAATTGAAAAAATGTATTCTAATAATTTTCTATATGACTTAGCTATTCACTGGGCTGAAAATTATAATCCTGATAAAAATTATATTTACCAAACTGATTTTTATAAAAAAGTAGTCTCTCCTAGAGTATCTCAGCATAGAACTGTTGTAATTATTTCAGATGCTTTGAGATATGAGTGTGGAGATGAGTTAAAAGACATACTTAATCAAGATGAACTTCGTGAAATTGACTTAAGTCCAATTATTTCAACGATACCATCTAACACTGAATTTGGTATGGCAGCATTACTTCCACATAATGATTTGTCTTTTCATGATAATTTATTAATTGATAATAATTCAACAAGGGGCTTGGATAATAGGCAAAAAATATTAAATAATTATTCAAGAGAAGCTTTAGCTGTTAACTATGAAACATTAATGGATATGCATCATGAAGAGTTAAGAACATTCTTTAAAGATTATCAACTTATTTATGTCTATCATAATCAAATAGATGCACGAGGAGATCATCTACCAAGTCAAAATGAAGTATTTATTGCCTCTGATGAAGCTATTAAGGAGATAGAAAAATTAATTAAAAGATTAACTAGTTATACTGGAACTTCTAATTTCATAGTCACTGCAGACCATGGTTTTATTTATAGAAATGATTCTTTAAAAGAAAGTGATAAAATTGATATAAAGGATGGAGAAATATTCTCTAAAAATAAAAGATTTTTATTATCAAACAATGAATTAAATATAAATGGAACATTTTCTCATAAAATACCTTATTTAAATAATGATTTATTTGTCACAGTTCCTAAAGGAATGGATATATTTAAAACTCAAGGTGGTGGTTTAAATTATGTTCATGGAGGAGCATCACTTCAAGAAATAATAATACCTCTACTTAAAGTCCGAGTAAAAAGTACTAAAAGAGAGAGTTCACAAGTTAAATTAAATCTAATTGCACCAATAAATAGAAGAATAACAAACTTAGAAACTCATTTAACTTTTGCTCAAAGCGATAAAATTTCTGATAAAGTTTTACCATTACAAGCATTAATTTATATTGAAGATGAGTATCAAAATAAAATTTCCAATGAAATCATAATTCATGCTAATAAAACAGATGATGATCCAAAACTCTTGGAATTTAGAGAAAAAATCACAGTTAGAAATAAACAATATGATAAATCTAAAAATTATTATCTTGTAATAGAAGATGAAGATAAAAATACGGAAATTGATAGATACGAATTTGTTATTGACTTAGCATTTGCAGATGAATTTGATTTCTAATTAGATTCGAATATTTTACTTAATTAAATAAAAATACCTTAAAAATACTCAGTATTTAAATATCATATTAATCTAATATATATGGTGAATTTTCAGGTCCTGATTAAATTATTAAACATGAATTAATTATTAATTTTTTCATAAATTTTAATTAAATTTATATTTATAGATTAATAGATTATAAAAAATGCATTAATTAAAAAATTTAGAAAATAGCTTCTGGATATTGTCTATAGATTATTAATTTGATATGTTTTTTAAATTGTATTATGCTAAATTATAGAATTGACGGCGAATAAAAGAAGATTTTTTGGAAATGAGGTTTTGGAAATATGCCTAATAATGATGAAACATTCTACTTTTTAAAGGAAGATTTTCCTAAAATTGAAAAAATATGCATGACTGTAGAGGAAAATATCTATACTAATCCTGTTTATGCAGTAATGGAAGGGAGAAAAGCAACAGAAAAAATACTTGATGAAGTTATAGATAAAGAAAGTCTTCAAATGTTAAAAAACAGTAATTTAAATGAAAAAATCAACGAAATTAACAGTTTAAGCATTTTTTCCAAAGCAGGTTATGTTTTCAGAGCATTTGATTATAATAGAAAATTGGGGAACATAGCTGCACATCATGAAGTTCATAGTGAAATCACTACAGCTCTCAGAGTTCATGAAAATTTATTCACTATCGCCAAATGGTTTCATGATAAATATTTGGATAAATATGAAATAGGTGAATATAAAAATCCAATTCCTGAAAACCTAAAAAGTAAAAACAAATTTCTTGAAGAAGATATTTCTATATTGGATAATGATCAGAATTATGAAGATTCACAAAACAATAAACATGATTATAAGAATTTGAGTTCTGAAAGTGATACTAACACTAATAAAATTAATGAAAATAGAACAAAAATAAGAAAAGATTCTTTTCCTGAGAAAACTTCATATACTCAAAGAAATACTAAGAAAATAAAATCATTTAATTTTAATGGAAATGAATATGTGGTAAGGAACTCTAAAGATCTTCTTTTACAATTATTGAGTATTTTATATAATTCAGAAAATGATTTTGATAAAGTTTTTCAGCTTAAAGGTAGAAATAAACCTTATTTTTCAAAAGATCCTGAAGTTTTAAGGTCTGCTAAATTAATCAAAGGTACAAACATTTATGCTGAAACAAATAGAAGCACTGAAAATATCATTAATTTTTCAAAAAAATTATTGAATCAATTTAATTATGCACCTGAAACTTTAAAAATAACTTTTTATGATGATGTTTCTATAGATGAAGATAATCTTTTTTTGAAAAATAGAGGCTATGGAAAAGAATTTTCAAGCAAACCATCCCTTAAGTTGGATAGCCATAAGAGTACAGAATCTAAAATTGATAATTCCAAAAATATTCCTAAAAAGAAAGAAGAGAATGAAAATCTAGATTATTATAAAATTACCATGAAAAATCTGAAAGGTTGGAACAAGGCAGTTTTTGATAAAATCACATTATTAAATTCTGAATTTTTCACTTATCAAAATCTTCTTGTTTTTATTCCAGATTTTCAAGAAATGTTTCCTAATAATTCTGCGATTGAATCAACAATTAGATTTACACTACAAAGATTAAGAGATTTAGGTTTAATAGATTTTTTATCAAGGGGAAATTATAAAAATAAAGTGTTTTGTTACTTGCAATCATCAATCAATGAAAGAAAATATGAAAATCCTATTCTGGAAGTTGCAGACAGTGAAAACAAATTTCTTGAAGAAGATGTTTCCATAATGGAGGATAATAATATAAATAAAGAAAAATCATTGAACAATGGTTTTTCCGAAAATGGATATGAAAATTCGTCGGAAGAGATTTTTGAGCCTGAAATTTCTTATTTTAATAAGTCTAAAGATTTTTTAATTTCTAAAGGTGATATAATTAATGTAAATGATACTGAGGATAAATATAACTTAAATGAAGCAACTGAATTAAATTCAAAGTTAAATAATCACTTTCTAGGAAAAGTAGTTAGAAAGGATTTAACAAAGAAAATAAAAGAAGGAGCCAATGTTCCAGTTTATGTTTTAGAATATTTACTTGGAAAGTATGCTACTGGTGTTGATGAACATCAAATTCAAAAAGGTCTTGAAAAGGTTAAAAATATACTATCAGACAACTTTGTAAGACCTGATGAAGCTCAAAAAGTTATCTCTAAAATAAGAGAAATTGGTAGTTTTACTGTAATTGATAATGTTTCAGTAAAGTTAAATTATCATACTGATAATTATGAAGCAGAATTTTCTAATTTAGGCTTAAAAGGAGTTCCAATAGCTAAAAAGTTTCCAAAACAATACGAACGTTTGTTAGGAGGAAATATTTGGTGTATGATAAATTTTGAATATTATTTTGATGAGGCAGATCCAAAAAGAAACCCTTTTATCATAAATAACTTAAGTCCAATACAGATGCCTAATTTAGATTTAGAGGAAATTTTAAATGCTAGAGAAAATTTTAGTAAAGGAGAATGGATTGATATTCTTTTAAGATCTTGTGGTATGGAACCTAGTCAGCTAACTGAAAGAGTTAAATGGTTGCTCATTACAAGACTTGTTCCTTTAGTTGAAAATAACTTTAATCTCTGTGAATTAGGTCCAAGAAGTACTGGAAAATCTCATATATATAAAGAAATATCTCCTAATTCTATTTTAGTTTCTGGAGGTCAGACAACTGTAGCTAATCTTTTCTATAATATGTCCACTAAACTCGTTGGTCTTGTTGGTATGTGGGATTGTGTAGCTTTTGATGAAGTAGCTGGAATTAAATTTAGTGATGCTGATGGCGTAGCTATTATGAAAGACTATATGGCTTCAGGGTCTTTTTCTCGAGGAAAAGAAAAGAAAAATGCTTTAGCCTCAATGGTTTTTGTAGGAAACATAAATCAAAGTGTGGATTATTTACTTAAAACATCAAACTTATTTACACCATTCCCTGGTGAAATTGCAAAGGATAGTGCATTTTTTGATCGTATCCATTGTTATATTCCTGGATGGGAAATTCCGAAATTCAACCCAGAACATTTCACTAATGATTATGGATTCATTACAGATTATTTTGCAGAATTCATGCGAGAAATGAGAAAAAGATCTTTCAGTGGTTCTTATCTGGAATATTTTAAATTAGGTCGTGATTTAAATCAAAGAGATACTATTGCAGTTAAAAAAATGGTCTCTGGCTTGATAAAACTCATTTATCCTAATGGAAAATATGATAAAGAAGATATTCGTGAACTTTTAATTCTATCTTTAGAATCCCGTAGAAGAGTAAAAGAGCAGTTAAAAAGGATTGCTGGCTTAGAATTTTTCGATGTTAATTTTTCATTCATTGATAATGAAACAGATAAAGAAGAAAGAGTAGGTGTTAAAGAACAAAGCAAAGGCGAATTAATATTTGAAGGATCAACAGGACCAAACCATTATAATATTTCAACTGATAAAACATCTACAGAAGTCATTGAAAATTCAGAACATAATTTAGAATCTGAACCAATTAGTTCTACTTTTTCTAAAAATTTAGAATCATTAAAAATTTATGAAAGTCAGATTCATGAACTGAAAAATCTATATGAAAACAAAGAAAAAATTGCTCGTGATTTAATCGAAAAATGTTTTTCTCCACCACAAATGTCTTATGATAGATTCATAGATGAACTAGATAGTTATAATATACTTTTTTATAATCAAGCAGAATCAGCATTGAAAATCATTGAGGCAAATGTAGGATACACACCAAAAGTTGATGACGAGCTTAAAAAAAGATTGAATACACTAAAATCATTTGTAGAAAAAATCGACGAATTGAACATTGAATTAGCTATTAAATTAAGTAATTCTAGTGAGGAATCTTATTCTGGTGAAATAGAAGATTTGTTGGAGGATATGCAAAAGCTTGTCGATTCTGTGAAAGAATATGATTAAAAGTTATTAATATTTGAATCTAAATTGATAAAAAAGAATAAATAATTATTCCAATTACAATTATTAAAAGATTAATAAGAAATTGAAATATGATGATGATAAATATGATGAATATTAGATATATTGAATGATTATTTACAAAAACTAATGAAATCATGATTAAAAAAGTAAGAAAAATTTAAAACTAAAATATGGGGCAATAAAATGACTGATTTTTCACTTGATGTTAAAGAAATAGAAAAAGAAGTAGAAGATACTATCCAAACTGTAGAAAAAGATTCGCAAAATCCTGAAATTCAAAAACAAGCTGAAAATAATGCTGTTGCAATTTTTAAAACTGATTTCGATAATCCAACTGAAAGACAAAATATTTTAAAACCTTTAGATGACTTTGGACTTTCTGCAATATCTAGGTCTGCATCAAGAAATAAGCTTTTAGCCACTAGATTCGCTGATTTTTCCAAAGGAGGAGAGGATGCAGGAGATGTTGGAGAAAAATTATCTGAGTTAAATATGCAAATGAAAGATTTAGATCCTAGTATGCTCGATTTTGCTAAAAAAGGTTTTTTAGGAAACTTATTTAATCCAATAAGAAAATATTTTAACAGATATCAGAAAGCAGAAACTGCTATTGCAAATATTATAAAATCTCTGGATATTGGTAGCAGAACATTACAGAATGACAATACAACCCTCCTTGCTGAAGAAGATCATTTAAGAGATTTAACAAAGAAACTTATTGCTGACATTGAATTGGGTAAGATGATGGATGAATCCATCGAAGCTCAAATTCGTAAAGCTGAGCTTGAAGAGGTTGAGGAAGCTAAAATTACATTTGTTCGTGAAGAAATATTGTTCCCACTCAGGCAAAGGATAATGGACATGCAACAGATGATAGTTACAAATCAACAAGGTATTGTGTCCTTAAATGTAATCAGGCGAAATAATAAAGAGCTTATTCGAGGAGTTAGTCGTGCTAAAAATGTTACAGTAACTGCTCTAAGAACGGGTGTGATGGTTGCAAGTGCATTGTACAATCAAAAGATAGTTATTAAAAAAATTCAGATTCTTAATGAAAATACAGAGCACATAATCGAATCCACATCCAGAATGTTGCGTGAACAAGGAAGTGAAATACAAAAAACTAGTATGGAAACAATGATTTCTCCAGAAGTTCTTAAAACGTCTTTTGTTAATGCTATTGCTGCAATAGATGATATAAGTAAATTTAAAGAACAATCTCTCCCTAAAATGCAGGAAACTATCAATCTATTTTATGAAATGGCTCAAGAAGGCCAAGAAGTCGTTGATAGAATTGAGATTGAAGGTGTTGGTCCTAGATAATTCTTTTTTCATTCTTTTCTTTATAGTTTCGCACACCATTTTCACATGTAAAGTAACATATTTTAATAGTTAAAATTAAGGAAGGATATGCATGGCAGAGCAAATTGAACCCACACCAACATTAAAGGGTAAACAAGCTTGTGAATTTATAAAAAAGATAAATACTCCACCTTCCAAAGAGAAAATTGCCTATATGAAAGAAACTAGAAAAAGGTTTGAGGTCGATTATAATTAAAAAAAATTCTTTATAATCACATTAATCAAAAAAAATAATATAAGATTAGTACCTAGTAGTACCGGTTTCGCAACTTACTGTTACAAGACATACTAGGCATTACCTAACTCTTATATTTAATATTACTTTATTCCACTTATATAAATTTTTGCATTTCCACCAACTCTGTTTGTGTTTTTTTTATTTTATTTAACAAATTCTTTTTTTATACAGATTTTGTGCGGATTTTAAATATTATTTTTCACATCCTTAGATAATTATGATTTTTATATAAACCAAATATAAACTACCTATAATATAACAATCAATGCTTGTTAATTGGATAATAGTGTATGATAATAATTTTGACCAACAATCAAAAGGAATTTATCAAAAAGAACTGAATAATTTTCTATATTATCTTGTTATGAAATTATATTGTATCTTTTTTTTCAAAGGATTAAACTAGTTTACATTTTTTGGGTATTTTAGTTTACATTTTTGGAGTGTTTTAGTTTACTCTTTAAAGATTTTGATTTTAGAATAATTAATATTTTGAATTAGAATGTCAATTTTTCAAAAATTTTAAATATCATAAAAGAGACACTTATAATTGTAATTATTAAAATTTTTAAATAATAATCATGTATAAGTGTAATTTTTTAAATTTTCATGAAAATAACATTTATAAATGTAATTTTTTTTATTTGATTTAAATGATTAAAAGAGAATTATATTTAAAAAAAATCAGGTCTTTAATAGGTAAAGACATTATAAAGGTTTTAACTGGAATTAGGAGATGTGGGAAGTCTTCTATGTTAAAATTAATCATTGATGAATTAATAGAGGAAGGAATTAATAGAGAGAACATAATTTTAATTAACTTTGAATCTGCAAAATATATGGATATAGACTCTTCAGCTAAATTAAACAAATTAATTAAAAATTTAATATGTGATTTAAAAGGAACTATCTATCTATTCTTTGATGAAATACAAAATGTTAAAAATTGGGAAAAATTAATAAATAGCTATAGGATAGATTTAGATGCAGAAATATTTATTACAGGTTCTAATGCTAATTTACTTTCAGGAGAATTAGCTACTCTTATAGCTGGAAGATATATTGAAATAAAAATCTACCCTTTCTCCTTTAAAGAATCATTAAAATTAAAAAAAGAGTATGACTCAAAAAAACATGGTCTGAAAAAGTATGACTCAAAAAAACATGATCTTAAAAAATTTTTCTTAGAATATTTAAAATATGGAGGTATGCCTTTAGTACTTCAATTGAATCCAAATGAAAAAATAGATTACTTAAGAGACCTTTACAATTCTATCATTCTAAAAGATATTGTATATAGGAATAAGATTCGAGAAGTGGATTTATTTGATAAATTAATTAAATTTTTAATGGATAATATTGGTCATACATTTTCTGCAAAAAGTATTTCAAAATTTTTCAAAAGTGAAAATAGGATAGTTTCACGAGATACTATCTATAATTATTTGATATTTCTTCAAGATGCATGTTTAATACATAAAGTACAAAGAGAAGATTTAATCGGAAAAAAAATATTGAAAATACATGAAAAATATTATTTCACTGATCATGGATTTAATGAAACAATAGCTGGAAAAAATACTGAAAATATAGCTCAAATCTTGGAAAATATTGTTTATATGGAATTTTTAAGACATGGATATGAAATATATGTAGGAAAAATAAATAACTCTGAAATAGACTTTATATGTAAAAAATATGAAAGAACTATCTATGTTCAAGTATCTTATTTACTTGCCAGTAAAAAAACTGTTGAAAGGGAATTTAACTCTTTGTTAAAAATTAAAGATAACCATGAAAAGATAATTATTTCTATGGATGAAGTGAATTTCTCACAAAAAGGAATAAAACATTTAAATATAATAGATTTTTTAAAATCCAGTGATTTTTAATATATGATACTAATTCACATTTTACATTTTTTAAGTTTTTTAGTTTACATTTTTTGGGTTTTTTAGTTTACATTTTTCGAGTTTTTTAGTTTACATTTTTTGGGTTTTTTAGTTTACATTTTTCGAGTTTTTTAGTTTACATTTTTTGGGTATTTTAGTTTACATTTTTGGAGTTTTTTAGTTTACATTTTTTAAGTGTTTTAGTTTACAAATTTAAGATTTTGATTTTTTAATATTTAACAACAAATATTTATATATGATTAAAAATAAAATTAGTATTAATTATTACTATCATAGAAAATATTATTAATTTTTAAAATAATTTTCAGATATTAAAAAAAATCAGGAGATATAATGACAGCAGAAATAGCAATCTTAAACAAAAGTGCTGTAGTCTTAGCTGCAGATAGTGCAGGCACGATAGATTTAGGATTCAGAACACAAATTGATAATTCAACTGATAAGCTTTTCATGCTTTCAAAAAAAGATCCTGTTGCCATAATGATTTATCAAAATTTATCTTTTGTAGGAGTTCCATTTGAAACAATAATAAAAATGTATAGAAAAAAGTTATCAAACACAAGATTTAATACATTAAAAGAGTATTGTGATGATTTTTTAAAGTTTCTAATTTTTAATTTTAAAGGAAATGAAGAAGATCAAAAGTTAGATATTATAGCTAAATCTAGGAAACAAATTAAAGAGATATATGATTATAATCTTCTCTCATTAGAAAATTTCACATCTGTTAAAAGATTTTTAGAGGAAGGAGGAGAGCTCACAGATGGCATATTTGAACCAAATTTTTTTGAATATAAAATAGATAAACAAATTGAGAATATTAAGAACAATATTTCAGATTCTTCAAAAAATTTTCCTAATGATTTATTTGTAGAAATACGCCAAAAGCATCGACAAACTATTAGAGGAGTAATTTCTACATTAAAACAAGAATTAAGTCATGAATCTTTTTTCAATGAAACACATGAAGATAAATTAATTGATTTAGCTTGTCTTTCTCTTTTGGAAAGTTATTCTGGAGTTGTTATATCTGGTTTTGGAAAAAATGATATTTTTCCTTCATTGGTTTCAACTACATTATACTCAATATATAATGATAAATTATATAAAATTGAAAATCAATCATTCAATATAACTGAAGAAAATAATGCGGGAATTATTCCTTTCGCTCAAAAAGACATGGTAGAGACATTTTTAAACGGAGTTTCAAAGGATTTTTTAAAAGAAATAGAAGAATTCATTGAAAATAAAATTAAGGGATACTCTCAAATTATGAACTCTTCATTTGAAACCAGTGAGGGTAATGAAAAAACCATTGAAAAACTAAATTATTTGAAACAAAAAATTGAAGATAGTTTTAGTACTTACAGTAAGGATTTCTTTGACAGTTATAATGAACTAATCTATAATGGTATTGAATCACATATTGGTCCAATATTATTAGATATAATAAATTTACCTAAAAATGAAATGGCAGTATTAGCAGAATCATTAATTCATTTAATATCTTTAAAAAGAAAATTTTCATTAAATCAGGATGAAACAGTTGGTGGGAATATAGATGTTGCAATAATCTCTAAAGGAGATGGTTTTATTTGGGCAAATAGAAAACATTATTTTAATGCAGAACTTAACCCGCATTATATAAAAAACTATGGAAATTAATAGAAAAATTAATATGTTACCATACATAATTAATAAATAATAACAATTAACTTGGGATAAAAATGATTAAATTAAAAAAAACTGTCATGGAAACTATTGAGTCTGCGATGAAAGAACCATCAGCTTTTAATGGGAAAAAAATCGCAGAAAAATCTACTAAAAAATTTTTAGAGGATTTAAACAAAGAATAAATTATTTTAAATAGTTAATTATACGTGTTTAAATAGGTAATATTATTTTCACTCAAATATACATTTTATCTATTCATTTTTGTTTTATTTTGGAAAATTTCGGTAGTATTCCAATCTTCTAAATCCGTAAAACTTTTATTTTCAGAGTCTCTCTTTAGAGCTTCAATAGAAATATATTTATTTTTAAACCCTTCAATTAGCTTTTTCTCATTTAATTCTCTTATTAGCTTTATTTTATTCATATTAATCCTTTGAAGTTTTTTTTGTAATATTGAATCATTTTTTTTATCAAATGTATTTTAATTGTTAATTCTACTTCCTCTAATCGGATTGTTAGCAGAATTTCATTTTTGAAAAACTTTTATAAAATTAATTTTTTTTTATTATTAAGAAATTAAAATTAGTGATAATTATGGATGATGATGAACACTTAGAAAAGCTTGTTGAAGAAGAGTTTGGAAAGTTTAACTATCATAAAATAATGAGAGAGGTCTTTGACTCCATAGAGCTTAAAGATGACAATCCCAATCTTAGAAAAAAGTTTACATTATTATTGATGCTTGTTTAGATAAAGAGGCATATAAAATTTATCAACAACTTGATCTTATAATGGTTGATAAAGTTTTTGATAGAATAAATGAGGTAAATAGCTTTAAAATTGGTTATAAATTAGGTAGACTAAAAACTACTGCTGATTATGGTTCAAATTAAAATTAATTCATGATTTAAAAAAATTAGAGAGTGATAATGAAAAAATTGCTGAATATACTGATATTTCACTTGAAGAAATTGAAAATATAAAGGGGAATATTTAAAATTATTATTAAAAACTTATCAACTATTTCTAATTGTTAAAATTTTAACTAGGAGATAATTATTTTTAAGAGTAAATTAAGGAGGTGTTGGATATAGAGGAAATAATAAAATTAATCTTTAAAGCAGCTAGCCTAAGGAGATGGAATGATCATATTAGTCCAATTGAATTGGTGGAACTAGATAAACAAGCTCATAAGATGGTGATTGTATACACAATAGCTAAAATTCAAGAAGAAAATGAGGAAATTGATTGGGTTAAGCTAATTGAAAAATTCTTGTTTGAATTGTTTTATAGATTAGAATTAACCGATTTAAAACCTCAAATATTTCATGAAATGGTGAAAGAAAGAAAGGATGATCTGGATAAGTTTGTCTTGGATAACATAGCTTCTACCTTAGCTAATTTCAATAAAAGATTTTTTGAAAAATTTGAAAATTATATCCAAACAGAAGAGGAATGTATAGAGGATAGAATAATAGCTTCTGCACATTTTTTAGCTACAGATTGGGAATTTAATTTAATTTATCCTTCAAATTCTATGATTTATGGAATTGATAAAACAAAAGATAGTATTGAAGAAAGAATAGAGGAACACTATGACTTATGGGGTGTAAAAGAACTCTTACTAAATAAAAAGATTTATGGTTTTGTGGACTTGTGTGGTCAGCTAAGATTTCAAAAAAGATGGTCCCATATTCCTCGTGTTCCTGAAACTTCTGTTTTAGGTCATATGTTAATGGTTGCTGTGATTAGCTATTTTTTAACCATCAACACATTAGAAAATCCCTCAAAGAAAAGAATTTATAATAACTTTTTTGCAGGATTATTCCATGATTTACCTGAAGTTTTGACAAAAGATATCATATCCCCTATTAAAAAATCAGTTGGAGGGTTAAATGATTTAATAGGCAATTACGAGGAAAAAATGATGGAACAAGAGATTGAACCCTTAATTCCAAAATGGTATAATGAAATGTCTTTTTTAACCAAGGATGAATTTGAAAATAAAATTGTTAAAAATGGGAAGATAATTAAAAATATTCCATATGAAGAAATGGATAGCTATAATGAGGATAAATTTTCACCAGTGGATGGTGAGATAGTTGATTTTGCTGATAAATTATCAGCCCTCAGAGAAGCTACTGCTTCAGTTAAACATGGTTTAAAATCAGATGATCTTGAAGAAGCTATTAAAAATATTAAAGATGAGCTACTTTTAAAAAATAAGTTTGGTGTGAATATTGATAAAGTATGATAATTTCTTGAAAAAGATAAAGCTATTGATAATCATATTTTTTTATTCAATTAATTAGATTGATTCATTTTTTAATTTTTTATATTTTTAAATTTATTTTAGATAATATTTTTTATTTTTATAATTTTTTTTATTTTTAATTTATTTTAGAAAATATTTTTAATTTTTTATATTTTTTA
>JGI24702J35022_10000363_pt1 | contig 27014 bp, 19 predicted proteins | sample TergutTh196P4_FD_35022 | JGI IMG/M metagenome (IMG submission 35022)
CGCTCCCGTTGACGAGGATAGAGACCTTCCTGTCCTTGACGGGGACCATGCCAACCCGTGCCCACATGACCGCCAGGCCCGCGATGCGGGCGACGCGGTCGCGGCGCCAGCTGTGGTAGTCCCCGCCCTCCTCGTCCTTCTCGTTGAACACGAAGGGGACCGTCGTCAGCATGCCGTCCAGCTCCGGGAGCGCCACGCAGATGGCGAGCTCGCCCCCCTCCATCCCAATCCCGTCCTCGTGCCAGTCCTTCTGCGGCCTGAATATGGACAGCGCCTGGAGCGATGCCACGTTGAGGTCCTGGTAGAAGTTGAACCTCTCGCTGCCCACAGAACCGTCGGTGGGGTTGGCGAGGGAGAGCTGAGAGAACCCGCCGGGGGTCACCAGGGACCCGATGATGCTCCTGCCGTCCCTCTTGAAGTACTGCTCCGCGATCTTGATCGCGCCGATGGAGCCCGTGATCTCGCTGGGGGTCGGCAGGTGGAACACCGGTATCGTGTTCGCCCCCAGCGCCTCGACCTCCCGTATGAGCAGGTCATAAGGCTCCAGGCCGCCCCTCACCCACGCGCCGTGCGGGAGCAGTATGCCCACGGTCGGTTTCCCCGGGTCCAGGGTGGGATAGTACTCCTCGGGCGTAACATCGCGGTGGAAGTCAGGGTGGTAGATGCCCTGGGCGCGGCTCCTGAAGGGGGCGGGGACGTCAACGTCCGCGCCGCCCATGGTCTTGAACAGCCACAGCATCAGGTTCATCAGGTTGTCCGCGCCGCCCAGCTGTATGTATTTCCTGATGGTGAGGAACTCCTCGTCCGACCCCTTGAACATGAAGCGGTTCTCCATCATGGACTCCTCGATCTGACATAGCAGGAACGTGTTGACGCCGTCCTCGCAGAGGGCGGCCTTAAGGGCGTCGAATTTTTTGTAGCCCGAAGGGTCGCCGTGCATCACTATCATCAGCAGGTCCGAGTCCCTCGCCGACCTCAGAAGCTCCCTGTACTCCGCCGCGTCCCTCACTGTTTCTTCCGAGTCGAACGTGGTGAACCTCACAGGTAATAGTACCGTCTCTCTACAGACGTGGCCCAGCGCCGGCGCGAGGTTCGACCCCCCCACGCTGAGGTACGTGATCTTGAGCTTTTTCTCTGATTCGATGGCGCTCTCGTATGTTCTCATGGGGTCACGACCTTGCATCCTGTAGGGAGCTGTTAATTGGATGATATATCCAACATAGTTAAAAACTATTTGATTCAGGTAATCCCGTAATATGGGGCGCACCTGCGTGCACGCCGCCGCCATGCCTCTCCCCGACCCCTGTTTTCTGTGATAATCTTTATATGATTTGATCCTGATTACGAGTTGGATTATACATCCAAGTGATTATATGGATAAGATAAAGATTTACGCCGTGGTGGCCGTAGTGGCGGTGGTCGCCGCGGGCGCCGGGGCTTTCTTCCTCATCAACAGCAGCGGGGGGAAATGGAAGTCAGATGACAATAGCGGGCGCCTAGCGGTCTATGGCAACGCCAACAACGACGACTACATAGACGAGAGGGACATCGACATGATCCGGAGCATAATCGCGGGGGAGGCGGAGCCCACCCAGTACGCGGACGCCAACTGCGACGGTGCAATAAATGAGAAGGACATCGAGTTCGTCAGAAGGATGATCGACCACCAGCAGGACAGGATATTCATACCCGTCCCGTATGACGGCGGGACGACCGTCTCAGAGATAAACTACCCCCTCAGGAACGTCTGCATCGCGGGTTACGAGACGATCACCGTGACCAAGAGCATAGGCATGGTCAACGAGATCGTGTGCCTGTCCGGGGTTAGCGGGGCGAGCTTCGACCGGATACTGTACTCCGACGTGTACGACCTCCCCATCGTCGGCGGCACGGTCTGGACGGTGAGCCCGGACGAGATCTCGAAGTACAACGTGAACGCGATAGTGACCATGGACTCCGCGTCGTACCTGCCCAACCACGACATTTTTGAGAAGGCCGGCATAGACGTGGTAAGGATCACGGCCGCCAACGGGATCAAGTCCCTGTCCGGCATAGTCACGCTGGGATACCTCTTCGGGGCCGAGGAGCGGGCGAACAAGCTGATGGAGTTCTTCGAGGACATACTCACCGAGGTCGGGGACAAGGTGGGGGGCCTGAGCTATGACGAGAGGGTGACCTCCCTCTTCGTGACGATGTCCAACTACATCGAGGGGCCGAGTTCCGAGTACTACGAGCTCACCGTCATCGCGGGGTCGAGGAACCTCGCTGACTGGGCGCCCGCAAGGCAGCAGTTCTTCATCGGGGACGAGTGGCTCTTCGAGGAGAAGTACCAGGCGGACTTCATAGTCCACTCCAGGAGCCTGGGCCTCGGCCCGGTGGACCCGAAGGAGATGTGGGACCCCTTCGTCGTGTACTTCACCGAGATGAAGGCGTACAAGGAAGGGGGGTACTTCATGCTAAACTTCAGCCTCCCCCCCGTGCTGAGGATCGCCGTCATGGCGGGCATGTTCTACCCCGACCTCTTCGGCGAGGGGTGGGCCTTCGAGAAGGTCGACTACTACTTCTCCAACTTCCATGACAACCTCGGGGACTCCGGGTACAGGGCGAATGTAGACTCGACATGGATACTGACCAGGGACATGGTCTGAAACGCCTTAGCAAACTTTTTTTATTTTTATTCCCAAACGGAGCCAGTACGCAGTTGGATGATACATCCAACATATTATATATTGCCAAGTGTGTCAACTGTACGAAGATACATTGACCGACGAGCTGGAAAGAATAAAGACCGATTACCGGGGCTACATCCGCAGGAAGCTGCTCTTCATAGCCGCATGCTGCGCCGCCGCGGTGGTCATCGGGGGCGTGTCCTGCACCATAGGCGGCCGGGAGATAGGCTTCTTCCACGTCTTCGAGATAATATGGGACCACATACTCGGGGCCACTTTCGTCCCCGGCTCGTCCGAGTGGTGGGATGACTACATAGTGTTCAACATACGCCTCCCGAGGGTCGTTATGACCGTCATAGCCGGCGTGTCCCTCGCCCTCTGCGGGGTCGCTATGCAGAGCGTGATGGCGAACCCCCTGGCCGACCCGTTCACGACGGGGATCTCGTCCGGCGCGTGCTTCGGCGCGGTGGCGGCGATCGTGATGGGGTTGACGTTCACCTCGGCGATGGGGCAGTACGGGATCATCACGAACGCCTTCATAGGGGGCATGGTCCCGGCAATGATAATAATCATGATCGCCCAGAGGTACAGGGCGTCGCCGGCGACGCTGATACTGGCGGGCATAGCGATATCATACTTCTTCAACGCGATGAGCACGTTCATCCTCGTGTCAACCGATGCCGACACCCTGCGGGCGGCCTACGTGTGGCAGATCGGGTCCCTGGAGAGCGCCACGTGGTCGGACCTGCCGATAATGCTGGCGATCACGGTGGCGGGGTCGCTGTTCCTGCAATACACCTCCGCCAAGCTGAACATACTGACACTCGGCGACGAGAGCGCCAAGAGCCTGGGCCTCGACGCGTCCAAGTACAGGATGGTCTGCCTGGTCATAATCGCCCTGATGGCGTCTTCCATCATCAGCTACACGGGCATAATCGGGTTCATAGGGCTGGTCGCGCCGCATATCGTCAGGATCGTGCTGGGCTCGGACAACAAGTTCCTCATACCCGCGTCCATGGCATTCGGCTCCGCGTTCCTCCTCCTGGCGGACCTGATAGGCAGGACGATCGTGGCGCCCGGGGAGCTGCCGGTGGGCCTCATAATGTCGTTCATAGGGGGCCCGCTGTTCCTGTACCTCATAATCAGGCAGAAGAAGGGCTACGGGGAGATATACTGATGACCCCGGACGAGTTCCAGGAGATAAGGCACGACTACCACAGGTTCATCTCCAAGAAGGTGACCTTCTCGGCGATATGCGTCGCCATATCCTTCGTCGCGATAGTCCTGTCGGTCACCATAGGGCAGTACAGCATAAGCTTCCTCGACTCGTACGGGGTGATCATAGACCATATCCTGGGCAGGCCCCTGGACGAGATGAGCAACCACATAATATGGGAGCTGCGCATGCCCAGGGCCCTGATGGCGGTGTTCGTGGGCGCGGGGCTCGCCGTCTGCGGCGCCGCTATGCAGAGCATGATGAGGAACCCGCTGGCGGACCCGTACACGACAGGGGTGGCGTCCGGCGCCTCGCTGGGCGCAGCGGTGGCGATAATACTCGGCGTGTGCATAATCCCCGCCGTGGGCGGGCAGTCCGCCATCGTGGTCAACGCGTTCGCGTTCTCCCTGATACCGGTCTGCGTGATAGTCCTGATATCGAAGTTCAAGAAGGTGACGCCCACGACGATGATCCTCTCGGGGATAGCCGTGATGTTCATATTCAGCGCGACCACGTCGATGCTGATGCTCGCCGCCAACCCGTCGGACCTGGCGGAGGTGTACATATGGACGGTCGGCACCCTGGGGAAGGCGTCGTGGTCCAACCTGCCCATCGTGGCCGCCGTGACGCTGTCGGGGCTGGCGGTGCTCGTCGCGGGCTCGAAGAGCCTGAACATCCTCGCGATGGGCGACAAGGGGGCTAAGAGCCTAGGGGTTAACCCCACCAGGCTGAGGCTGGTATTCATGGTCACGGTGGCGGTGATGACCGCCACGATGGTCAGCTTCACCGGGACCATAGGGTTCGTGGGGCTGGTGGCCCCCCACGTGGTGAGGATATTCATCGGGTCGGACAACAAGTACCTCATACCCTGCTCGGCCGCCTTCGGGGCGCTCTTCATGATCTGTGTCGACTCCGTTGCCAAGGTGGTGTCCAACACGGGCCTCCCCGTGGGGGTCATAACCGCGCTCGTGGGGGGCCCCATATTCCTGATCATACTGATAAAGATGCAAAAGAGGGTGTGGAGATGACGACGCCTTCGAAAACGACACGCAGGGCGGGGCCCCGCGTTTCCCATAGTGAGGTGAGAGAATGAGTTTAGTTATCAAGGACCTCGGCTTTTCCTACACGGACACGCCAGTTTTGAAGAATATCTGCATAGACGACTTCGAGCCGCAGCTCATATCGATACTGGGGCCCAACGGCGTGGGGAAGTCCACGCTGATCCACTGCATCAACAAGATCCTCACCCCCACCGAGGGGACGGTCCTCATCGACGATGTCGGCGTGACCGAGTACTCATTCAAGGAGCTGGCCAAGAAGGTGGGCTACGTGCCCTGCTCGTCGTCGGACGCCTTCCCGCTCACGGTCATCGACACGGTGATGATGGGGAGGCACCCCCATTCGAACAGGCGCTCCACGGAGAGCGACCTCGAGAAGGTCTACGGCGTCCTGAAGACCCTCGGCATAACGGGCCTCGCCATGCGGTCCTTCGACGAGCTGAGCGCGGGGCAGCACCAGAAGGTCATGCTCGCCAGGGGGCTGGTCCAGGAGCCCCAGATACTGCTCCTCGACGAGCCGACGGCGAACCTGGACATAAAGCACCAGATGGAGGTGACGAGGATCCTCCGCGACCTGTCCCACGACAACGGCATCCTGGTAGTGATGATAAGCCACGACCTCAACATCGCTGCGAAGTACTCCGACAAGGTCATCCTCATGCACGAGGGGGAGATATTCGCCATCGGCGCCCCGGAGGAGGTTCTGACAGAGGAGAACATCCACGAGGTCTACGGCGTGGAGTCGCGGATTGTCATCGACGAGGGCCGCCCCCACCTCATCCTCCGCGACCCGGAGTACTCCTCAGGGGGGAAGTGAGGCGGCGCGGGGGCGGCTCACCACGCGCTCCTCTTCTGCTTTATCAGGAAATAGAGGAACAACGGGCTCCCTATCAGGGCAGTTATCACGCCCACGGGGAGGCCGGTGGTGCCCGCGTTCCTCGCGATGCAGTCCGCCGCCAGCAGCATGAAAGCCCCAATGCAGGCCGAGCACGGTATCAGGTACCTGTTGTTGGAGCCCACGAATATCCGCCCGATATGGGGCGCTACCAGGCCGACGAACCCTATCGTCCCCGTGAAGCACACGGCGATGGCGGTCACGACCGACACCAGCAGGAGGCAGACGATCCTGAACTTGGTCGGGCCCACGCCCAGGCTGGTGGCGGTGTTGTCCCCTGAGGTCAGGACGTTGATGCTCTTGGAGAGGGCCATCATCGTGACCAGGATGAAGGCGGTCGCCCCGATCAGAACGGGCAGGTCGTCCCATGTGACCATGCCGATGGCACCCACCCCCCAGATGTATATCTGGGCGATGTCCTCGTGGCTGGCGGTGAACTTCAGCATCGTCGTGGACGCGGTGAACAGGTACATCACGCCTATCCCTATGAGCACCATCATCGGCGGGCTCATCTTCTTGAACGACGAAATGAAGATTATGACCGCCGCCGGTATGAGCGCGAACAGGAAGGCGTTGGCCATCTGCCCCGCCCCGCCCCCGACGAAGGGAACCATGCTGAACCCCAGTATGACGTAGACGGTCACCCCGAACATCGCGCCGGAGGATATCCCTGTCGTGTAAGGGTCGGCGAGGGGGTTCTTTATTATGCTCTGCATGACGGCCCCGCCCACCCCGAGTATGGCGCCGACCGTCACGCCCCCTATTGCCCGGGGTATGTTCATGTCCCACACGATGTGGTCCTTGAGCCTCTCCGAGTACGTCACGGGCTCCACGCCCCTCAGGTGGTCGACGAGGATCTGGTACGCCTCCGCGAACCCCATGGGGTACTGGGATATCGATATGGAGATGATGACCGTCGCGGCTATCATCGCCGCCAGCAGGAGCGTCAGGGCGACGCTCCTCCTGAAGTGCTTCTTGTAGCTCCTGTTGAACTCCGCGCCGCTCCCGGACATGGTCACCAGATGCTCCTCTTCTGCCGGATGATCAGGTACAGGAATATCGGCGCCCCGACGAAGGAAATGACCACGCCGACGGGGACGGCGCCGATGTCGGATAGCATCCTCGCGGCTATGTCGGCGACCATGAGGAAGGCGGCGCCGAACGCCGCGGACGCAGGGATCACGAACATGTTGTCCGAGTCGATGAGCATCCTCACGATGTGGGGCGCCACCAGCCCGATGAACCCGATTATCCCCGCGAACGCTATGACCGACGCGACCATCAGGGACATCGCGACGAGGCACACGATCCTCAGCGTGTTGACGTCGAGGCCCAGGCTCTTCGCGTGCGCATCGCCCAGCGCCATCAGGTTGAGCTTCCTCGACAGCAGGGATATCACCAGGATCCCCGCGACGGATATGACCATTATCGTGGGTATGCTCTGCCACGTGATGCGGTCCAGCGACCCGATCTGCCAGAGGTACACGTTGGCGAGGGTCTCCGAGTCCGTCATCACCATTAGGAGGGTGTTAAGCGCGTTGAAGAGGTAGGACAGCGCCACTCCCGCCAGTATCAGGGTGGCCGGGGACGAGTTGCTCTTGGGGGCTATCACGACTATCAGGGCCATGGGGATCATCGCGAACACGAAAGCGTTGATCACTATGCCGTAGGACCCCATCTGGCCGAAGGCCGTCAGCCCCAGGATCATGGCGACCGCAACGCCGAACATCGCGCCGGAGGATATCCCCGTGGTGTAGGGGTCGGCGAGGGGGTTCTTCATCACGCCCTGCATGACCACCCCGCCGACGGCCAGCGCCGCCCCGGCGACCGCGGCGAAGAGCGCCCTGGGCAGCCTGACGTTCCAGATGATGTAGTCGTCCATCCACTCCCTCGTGCTGGGGGCGAAGGGCGTGCCGGAGATGTGGTTGAAGATCGTCTTGTAGACATCGATGAACGAGACGTCCCTGCCCCCTATGGAGACGGAGAGCCCCACCGAGGCGACCGCCACGGCGAGGCAGAGGGATATGAAGAGGATTTTCCTCCTAGTGTACCTCTTGTAGCTACGTCTCAGCTCTTCGCTGCCGTTAACCACCTCCCCGATCCCCAACATATCACCTTTGAAGAAAAAGGGCGGCCGGGGGACCCGGCCTTCACGCCCCGGTCAGCCGGTCAGCCCGAGGTCCTCCATCGAGAACAGGAACGGCTTGTCCTTGATCATGCTCTCGTCCCACCCGAAGAACCTCTTCACGAAGTCCACGTGCAGGTTGTAGGCGTAGTCGGGCCCGAACACGTCCCCGTAGAGGGCCTGCGCGGTGTACGCTATCCTCAGCATCACCGGCAGCTCCCCGCAGATGACGTACACGTTGTTCTTCTCGTAGCACTCGAGCGTGCTGAAGTTGTCGAGCTGCGAGGCGAGAACAGCGGTGGACACGGTGTCCCCGTACCAGCTGCCGATCGCGGCCGAGGACCCCCTCATGCAGACCAGGTAGTCGAAGTCGTAGGCGTTGAGCCATGTGTCGGACGCGCCGACGTACGACACCGACGTCCCCGGTATCCCGAGGTCGGACAGCACGTAGTCCGCGCCCGCCGCCTGCAGGACGTAGGCGTACTCCGAGCGGCCCGTGGACACGTAGGTGGTCATCGACGACGCCACCGCCGTCACCCTCTTGGGGACGCCGCCCAGCCTGCCGTCGAGGTCCGTCAGGAAGTCCTCGTACCAGTTTATCAGGCCCTCGCACTTGTCCATGTACCCCTTGCCGTCGGTGTCGAACATGAACGCCGTGAACAGGATGGTCGACATGTACTCCTTGCTGTCGACGGCGCCCGACTGGATCCTCACGACGTCGATGCCCGCGCCCTCAAGCAGCCCCACCTCGCTGGAGAGGTAGCTCGTGTGGCTCTGTGTCACTATCGCCGTGATGCCGTACCTGTCCACTAGGTTCGATGCCATGTCCACGTCCACCGTGTAGACGTTGAGGCCGATCCTGCGGTCCTCGGTCATGTTCGGCATGAACTCCGAGAACAGCACGTCGTCCACGGTCGCGGAGAACGCGAACCCCTTCAGCTCGTCCACGATGCCCAGGTACTTGAATATGAGGAGCCCCACGAGGTCGGACGTCGCGGCGGCGGAGGTTATGGGGTACAGCGTGTCGACGACCGAGACCTCGTCGCCGTAGTGGTTGATGTGGTATATCCTGACCTTGTTGGTCGAGGTGGCGTTGATTATCCTCTCTATCTGCTGGACGTCCTTCTCGTCCACGACGCCGTCATAGTTCGCGTCCGCGAGGGGGTGGTCCTCGAATGACCTAGCCCCCGCGATTATCTCCCTGACGAGGTCGATATCGGCCTGGTCTATCCTGCCGTCACCATTGGCGTTGCCGTAGACCTCTAGCTCGGCATCGATGATTATCTTCTCCTTGCCGCCGCCCAGGGCGAAGAGCGCCACGCCCGCGCCCGCGACGACGACCACGGCCACAACCGCGATTGCTATCATTTTGCTTGTGCTTATCATTGTCTCACCTATCTGAACCGGTTTGTGCCGATGGGGCGCGGTCACGAGACCCCGAGGTCCCCCATCGAGACCGAGAACGGCTTCCCTTTGACCATGCCCTCGTCCCACCCGAAGAACCTCTTCACGAAGTCCACGTGCAGGTTGTAGGCGTAGTCGGGCCCGAAATCGCCCCCGTAGAAGATCTGCGCCGCGTACGCTATCCTCAGCATGACCGGCATGTCCCCGCTTATCGCGTACACGTTCCCCTTCTCGAAGCACTCCAGCGTCCTGAAGTTGCCCATGTGCGCCTTGAGGGTCGCGGCGCCGCTGGAGACCACGGTCCCGCCGTACCAGCTGAATGCGTCGGTGGAGGTGCTTATGCAGACTATGTAGTCGACGTCGTAGGCGTTCAGCCACGTGTCGGACGCCCCGTCGTAGCCGAACACAGTCCCGGACGCGCTCTCTATGTCCGTCAGCGGGAACGACGCCCCCGCCATCCTCAGGACGTTCGCGTAGTCGGAGCGGGCCGTGGACACGTACCTGTTCATGGACGATGCCACCGCGGACACGCTCCCGCGCACGCCGTCCAGCCTGTTGTCGAGGTCGGTCAGGAAGTCCTCGTACCACTCAATGAGGTCCGCGCACTTGTCCATGTACCCTTTGCCGTCCGTGTCGAACAGGAACGCCACCATCGTTATGGCGGAAGCGTACTCATCGCTGTAGACGGATGCGTGCTGTATCCTCACCACGTCTATCCCGGCGCCCTCCAGGAGCGCCTCCTCGTTCAGAAGGGAGTTGACGCCGTTGTCCGTTATCACAGCGGTTATATTGTCGCTGTCGACGAGGTTCGAGGCCTTGTCTATGTCAATGTTGAAGGCGGACGGGGATAGCCTCTTGCTTTCGGTGAACAGGTACATGTACTCGGAGAAGAGCACGCTGTCGGGGACAGAGTTCCACGAGAACCCCTTGAACTCCCCCACTATGCCCAGGTATTTGAACACCAGCAGGGTGTTGGACATCCCCGTGCCTATGGCGGAGGTGATCGGGTACAGAGTGTCGACGACGATCTTCTCGCCGTTGTAGTTGTTTATGTGGTACACCCTGACCCCGTCGGCAGAGCTGGCGCTGATTATCCTCTCTATCTGCTGGATGTCCTTCTCGTCCACCACGCCGTCGTAGTTCGCGTCCGCGAGGGGGTGGTCCTCGAACGACTTGGCCCCTGCGATTATCTCCCTGACCAGGTCGATGTCCGCCTGGTCTATCCTGCCGTCGCCGTTGGCGTTGCCGTAGACCTCCAGCACGGCGTCGATGCTTATCCTGTCCTTGCCGCCGCCCAGGGCGAAGAGCGCCACGCCCGCGCCCGCGACGACCACCACTGCGACAACGGCGATGGCTATGGCCTTGCTTGTTCCTAACATACTATCACTCCTTTTTGAAAAGCCCCCCTCGTCAGGCCGCTGCAGCGCCTGGTCAGGGGGCCGCCGCTTGCCCGACCGCCTGCGCCGACTCGACGGCCTCCGCGGATATCATGCCGCCGATGTCGTCGTCATAGAACACGGGCGACGGCGTTTCGGGGTCCTTCAGTATCACATGGGGCCTGCCGCCGTCGGGGACCACGCTCGCGCACACGTCGTACACGGTCCTGAGGTTGTCCTCGGTGATCACCTCGTGGGGCTCCCCGACGGAGAAGATAGTCCCTTTGTGCATGAGGATGACCCTGTCGGAGTACTTCGCCGCGATGTTGAGGTCGTGGCTTATCATTATCACGAGTATGCCGTTCTTCCGGGTGAGGTCCCTCAGGATGCGCGTGACCTCGATCTGGTGCTTTATGTCGAGGTTGGATGTGGGCTCGTCGAGGAGCAGTATCTTCGGCTCCTGCGCTATCCCCCTCGCCAGCATCACCTTCTGGTGCTGGCCAGCGCTCAGCTCGTTGAAGGCCCTCATCGCCAGATCCTCCACCCCCATGAGCCTCAGCGTCCTGTGGACGAACTCGAGGTCGGCGTCGAGCGACCCCCATTTGCTGTGGGGGTGCCGCCCCATGAGCACCGTGTCCACCACGGTCATGGGGAACGTGTCCTTGGACGCACAGGGGACATAGCCGACTATCTTGGCGAGCTCTTTAATCGGGACCTCCTTCACATCCTTTCCCTCGATGAACACCGAGCCCCCGGTGGGCTGCAGTATCTTGTTTATACAGTGTATCAGCGTCGACTTCCCCACACCGTTGGGCCCGAGTATGGACACGAGCTCGTTGCCGGACACGTCGAGCGTTATGCCGTCGAGGACCGGCACGCTCGCATAAGAGAAACCCAGACCGTCTATGTTAAGGTGCATGTGTTACCACTTGGAGGTATAATCCAATTATATTATTAAAGCTTGTTGGATTATACATCCAACTCTAATATGGCATGATAAGCTGGCGTTTCACCGGGCATCCACACGACGCGCCCCCTGCCCCAGCCAAGACCAATGTATTTATATCATAGCAGTCATGCACAGTTGGAATATACATCCAATAGGTGACCTAATTTGGAAATCGCGTACGCAATCCGGGCTATGCCCACCCACAGGGCGCATCTGACGCCGAGGGTCATATCGGCAATGTGTTTCAATTCTGGGAAATGATCGCATGATAAAGATAACTGCATCCAAGGGGGCGGCTGGCGTTCCGCAGGGGGTGTCCCCAGACGGGACGAAGAGCAAATGGCAGAAAAGGCACACCAAAGAGAAGCTGACCCTCATACTGGTGGGGGGTACCCTCGGCATAATCCTGCTGTTCATATTCTCCTTGACAATGGGGATATACCCCATATCGTTCGACGAGGCCATGCACGGGCTGTGGAACATAATAATACACCTCGGCCCCTCTGACGACGTGGGCGAGAAGGTGATATTCAGCCTAAGGATGTCTAGGTCCGTGGCGGTGCTGTGCGTTGGAGCCGGGCTCGCCACCGCCGGCGCGGCGATGCAGGCCCTGATAAGGAACCCCCTGGTGGACCCGTACATAACCGGTGTGTCCTCGGGGGCGTCGTTCATGGTCGTCCTCGCCACGTTCGGGGGGCTGATGGGGATCATGGGCAGCATATCCGTACCCTTCGCGGCTATAATCGGCGCCATAGCGGCGTTCGGCCTGACGATGGCGGTCGCCGAGGTCGCCGGGGGGAAGGCGATGAGCTACGTCCTCTCAGGGGTGATAATATCCACCGGGCTCTCGTCCGCCATAACCCTCCTGGTGTATTTCAACGCCGACAACTACACCCAGATAGTGAAGTGGATGTTCGGGTCGTTCACGGACATCCAGTGGAGCAGCACCGTGGTGATTGTGGTGGGCACCCTGGTGCCGATCGTGACTATGCTGTTCTACGCCAAAAAGCTGAACATAATGCTGTTGGGCGAGGAACAGGCCAAGTACCTCGGCGTGGACACCGCGACGTTGAAGAAGACCCTGATGGTGCTAATCGCCGTGCTTGCGGCCTTCTGCGTGGCGTACTGCGGCGTGATCGGGTTCATAGGCCTGATAGTGCCGCACATCTGCAGGATGATCGTGGGCGGGGACCATAGGATCCTGATTCCGTCGTCGGCGATCCTGGGGGCGCTGGTGCTCCTCGCCGCCGACGTGTTCTGCAAAACTGCGATCCCGCCGTCCGAGCTCCCGATCGGGGCGATAGTGGCGGTGTTCGGAGTGCCGTTCTTCCTGTTCCTGATGATGAAGGAGGGAAAGAAGTATGCAATGTGACGATGCCGGCGCAGAGGATATGGGGGGCGTGGACCCCGAGCTGATGCTGGACGTCTGCGGCCTGGTGTTCGGCTACTCGGCAGCCGACCTCCTGAAGGACGTGAACATATCCACGGAGGGCGGGGAGTTCATCGCCCTCATGGGGCCCAACGGGTCGGGCAAGACCACGCTGATGCGGTGCATCAACAAGATCCTATCCATACGAGGCGGGTCGGTGGTCATCGACGGGAACGACATAAAGGGGCTGAGGAGGGACGACATGTCCCGCATCTGCACCACCGTGCCCGCCGACATACCGGCGGACTTCTCCCTCACCACCAAGGACTTCGTCATGCTCGGCAGGTCGCCGTACGTGACCAGCTGGTGGTGGGAGTCCGACGACGACCTCGCCATCGTGGAGAAGGCGATGTGGGACTTCGGCATATTCCAGTACTGTGACAGGAAGATCCACGAGCTCAGCAGCGGGGAGCGGGCGCGCGCCCTCCTCGCGAAAGGGGTGGTGCAGAAGCCGAAGCTGATGATGGTGGACGAGCCCAGCGCGCACCTGGACATAAAGTACAAGGTACAAGTGATGGAGATGCTGAGGGGCCTCTCCCGGTCGGGACTCACCGTGATAATGGCGTCCCACGACATCAACCTCGTGACGAGGTACTGCGACAAGGTCATGCTCCTCAGCGACGGCAAGATAATAAAATTCGGGATACCGAACGAGGTGGTCACAAAGGAGTCCATCCGGGAGGTGTACGGCATAGACATCAAGGTCATACACGACGAGGGCGTGCCCTACATAATCCCCAACGCCCCCGCCGAAAACGAAGAGGAATTCAGGGTGGAACTATGACCGGTACATGGAGGGACTTCATCAGGGACGAGGAGGTGGGGGGGAGGGCGCTCGTCGCCTCCCTGCCCGGGGGGGAGGCGGTAGAGAGGCAGGGTAGGTCGCTGATCGTCACCTTCCCGGACGACAGGCGCGTCGTCCTCTCCTCGGCGCATTTCAACGGCGGCCTCTTCGAGGGGCCGGCGGCGGTGTTCAACACCACGGGCATAACCGGGGAGGCGGGGGACTCCCTCATGGGGAAGGGGCCCGGCGAGCACCTGGCGTACTCGGAGGAGTGCGCTAGGAAGGTCGGCCTCGACCCTAGAAAGGTGGTCGGGCTCGGGACAGCGGTGACGATGGACAAGGCAGCCATCGTGACGAAGTCGTCCGGCCGCACCTCCGTCTCGGCGATAGTCACTGCCGGCGTCGAGGGCAACGGCGGGAGGGCCGGCGACCCCGCTTCCTACGACCAGCTGGAGAAGTTCCAGGCAAGGGACGGTACGATAGTCATCATACTCCTGATCGGGGCGGACCTCCCTGCGCACTCCCTCGCGAGGGCGATCGTCACAGCGACGGAGGCCAAGACGTGCGCCCTGCAGCAGCTGATGGCGTCGAGCGTCTACTCCACCGGGATCGCTACCGGCTCCGGGACGGACCAGATCGCGGTCGTCTGCGACAGTGGCAGCGGCGTCAAGCTCACCGACGCGGGCAAGCACTCCCTCCTGGGGGAGCTGATCGGTAAATGCGTGACCGAGGCGGTCCTCAGGGCCCTGGACAACTGGGCGGGCCTGAACCCGGCATCCCAGAGGGACGCCCTGAGGCGGCTCGCCCGGTACAAGGTGAGGGAGGAGGACTGCCTCCCCTCAAATGGGGGCGAGGCCTCCCTGGCGGCGCTCAGGAAGGCGTCCAGGGACGGGGACGTGGTAGCCGCCATAGCCGCCGCCATACACATCCAGGACGAGGTGGGGTGGGGGCTGCTGGCGGAGGAGGACGGCTGGCGCGCCGCTGAGCGGATCCTCCTGGGCGTAATGCACGAGAAGGGGGTGAGGGCGCCCCTTCTCAAAGCTGGCGACGGCATAATCCCAAACGCGGCGAGGGCGCTCAAACAGATCGCGGCAAAGGAACAAGGCGGTTATTGAATGATACAGATAGCAATATACGGGAAGGGCGGGATAGGCAAGTCCACCGCCTCGGCGAACATATCCTACTCCCTGGCGGACAAGGGGAGGAAGGTGCTCCAGATCGGGTGCGACCCCAAGCATGACTCCACAAGGGCCCTCCTCCAGGGCAGGGAGCAGACGACGGTGCTGAACTACATACGCGGCACCCCGCCCTACGAGAGGAGGCTGGAGGACATAGTCCTCGACGGCGTCAAGGGTATAAAGTGCGTGGAGGCGGGCGGCCCCGAGCCGGGGATAGGCTGCGCCGGCAGGGGGATACTGAGCACATTCGACACGCTGAAGAGGCTCGGCCTGGAGGACATGGAGTTCGACGTCAAGATATACGACGTCCTCGGGGACGTGGTCTGCGGGGGGTTCGCGGTGCCGCTGAGGAACGAGTACGCCGACGGGGTCTACCTCGTGACGTCAGGTGAGTTCATGTCGATATACGCCGCCAACAACATCCTGAAGGGGATCAAGAACTTCGACAAAGGGGTCCCCAGGGTGGCCGGCGTAATCCTGAACTGCCGCGGCGTCGAGAACGAGCACGAGACTGTGAAGAGGTTCGCGGACGCCGTCGAGCTGCCCCTCGTCGCCTGCATACCGAGGAGCAGGCTCTTCGCGGAGGCCGAGGCGGCGGGGAGGACCGTGATGGAGATGTTCCCCGGCTCGGACGTCGCGAAGGAGCTGGAGAAGATAGCGGACGACATCATCGGCATAATGGAGGGGAGGTCTTCGCCCTACGACTCCAGGCCCCTGGACGACGCCCAGATGGAGCAGGTCGCCAAGGGGGAGCCGGTAAAAAAAAACGAGATAATTGAGACGCCCGGCTCAGGCGGCGGCTCCTGCCGAGGCTGCTCGGGGGCGCCGAGGGCGAAAGTCACCACGGAGAAGAACGTCGTCGCCAGCTGCGCGACGGCCGGGGCGGTCTACGGCTGCTCCACGATAATCGATTCCGTGGTCATAATACACGGGCCGCGCAGCTGCGCCCACATAATGTCCTCCGGGAGGAACCTGTCGGAGATCAGGAGGGGGGGCGGCAAGACGGGCGCCGGCCTGCAGTCGACCAGGATCGTGTCCACCGACATGGACGACACCATATCCGTGTTCGGCGGCGCCGGCCTCCTCGAGGAGAAGATAAGGGACGAGATCCTGGAGGGCCACAAGAACATTTTCGTGGTGACCTCCTGCGTCTCCGGCATCATAGGCGACAACGCCATCGATGTCGTGAACGCCATAAGCAACGAGCACCCCGACGTCTACTTCAGGGTGGTGGAGGCGGACGGCAACATCCTCGGGGAGTGGGAGGCCGGGTTCGTCGAGTCGGCGAGCGCCCTCCTCGATATGGTGGACGGCTCGGTGGAGCCGAGGCCCGACACGGTCAACATCCTGGCGGAGAGGTACTTCTTCAGGGAGGAGACGGAGAACGAGGTCCTCAACCTGTTCCGCCCCTACGGAGTGGGCGTCAACTGCAGGTTCATGTACGAGACCTCCATGGACTCCGTGCGGAACTTCCGCCTCGGGAGATCGAGCTACATAATCGACAAGGACCGGAGCTCCACGAGGATAGCCAAGCTGGTGGGCGACAAGCTGGGCGTACCGGTGGAGATGGAGCCCCTCCCCATCGGGATGAGGGAGTACAGGAGGTTCTCGGAGAAGATGGGGAGGGAGCAGGGCATGGAGGGGAGGGCGGCTGAGATCGCCGCCCGGGAGGAGGCCAGGTACCTCGCCGAGATAGGCAGGATCAGGCCCAGGCTCGAGGGCAAGAGGGTGCTTATAGAGGACAGGTTCACCCAGAACATAGACTGGCTGGTCGACATGGTCGCCGACCTCGGGATGGAGATAGTCGCCCTGGGGATCGGGCCCGTGCACCGCTGGAAGGAGATGAGGCCGGAGCCGGGGCGCCTGCCCCCTGGCGTCCCTGTGAAAAGAGACTACCTGCTGGGGGACCTCCTCTCGGACGTCGAGGAGCACTCCCCCGACGTCGTCCTGACGGACAGCGGGCTGATGGAGCTGGACAACGTGCGCTGCGCGACGTACTACCGCCCCGCGCCGGGCATAGACAGCCTCCTGGGCCTCGGCAGGAAGATAGGCGACCTCATGTGCGTCCCCGTGACCGACGGGTGGAGGGACATCCGATGAGCATCAGCAGGATATGCATGGACGGCTTCACCGGCGCCCTCATGGCGGTGGAGAGCTTCAGCGACGGCAGGGCGGTCCTCCACGGGCCGGGCGGGTGCAGGAACTACCACAACTTCCTGTCGTCCCTGTGCTACCCCAGGGCGATGCCGGCTGACTTCAAGAAGTACTCCATACCGTACTTCTTCGGTCAAGCGAGGATGCCCTGCACGTACATCGACGAGGACAACTACATCAACGGGTCGGAGGGCAAGCTCGACGAGTGCATCCCCGTGATATGCGGCATAGACGACAGCTTCGACGTGTTCATAAACTCCCCCGGCGCGGCGCTGATAGGCGACAACGTGACGGACGCGATTGAGAGGGCGGGGTTCAGCCACAAGGCGATGGCCATCGAGGAGTCGCTGATATCCCAGCCGTTCTCGTCCAGCTACGACCACACCGTGAGGTCCATAATAGAGTGGATGGTCCCCGAGAAGAGGGACGCCGTCCCCCGGAGCGTGAACATACTGGGGCTGCCCATATCTAGCATCGACTGGCAGGACGCTGTCGCCGAGCTGGGGTCGATCCTGGGGGACATGGGCATAACGGTCGTGTCCACCCCCGGCGCGGGGTGCAGCGCCGCAGGCGTCGCCGCGTCCACGTCGGCGGAGTGCAACGTGTGCGTCTGCCCCGAGTACTGCAGGGGGACCGCCGAGATGTACGAGCGGGAGTACGGGATACCCACCATATTCTCGGACACGGGCGCCCCCGTAGGGTTCGACGCCGTGCAGCACTGGGCCAGGAACATCGCCGCGGCGATGGGCGCGGACCCGTCCAAAGTGGACGCCCGCGTCCGCTCGGCGAGGGAGCGGGCGTTCAAGAGGATCAAGGGGTCCATGCAGGCGAGGCGGGTCAGGTGCACGAGGTTCACGGCTATGGCCGACAGCTCGGTCGTGTTCCCCCTCACGAAATGGCTCTACGACTACCTCTGCATGGTGCCCGCGAGCATCTCCGTCGACCCAGGGGAGGACAGCGGCATGGTGTCGTCCCTCACGGGGTTCCTCGGGGGCATAGGGCTGAGGGACGCCTGGAACTCGGACCCCGCCCAGAGGGTGGACTACATGTTCAGCGACGGGCACACGGCGGAGAGCCGGGTGATGCTGGGCGGTTGCAAGAAGGGCATAGAGGTCGCGATGCCCACGCTGTACCGCGTCAACTTCATACCCAGGCCGGTCTATGGCATAAACGGCGCCATGTACCTGCTGGACGAGATATTCAGCGGGCTGTGATATCGGAACCGCACGTGAGGGGCTACTCTGGGCGGGGCGGAGCGGGATCGGACGCATGGGAGGGGCTTTCCACCCGTCCAGGGGCAACAAGGGACGTCACTTCTTAGCGGACCCCAGCTCCTCCATGTTCGCCTCGGACTCCAGGTAGAGGTCCCTCAGCCTGTCCCTGATGTCCTCGGGGGCGTCCCACAGCTCCCTCTCTATGACCTCCAGGAGGTCCTCTATCATCTCTTTTAGGGCGTACGGGTTGTTCTCCTCGATCCATTGCCTGTTCTCCTCGTCGAGCACGAACCTCTCTGTCACCGACTGGTACATCCAAGGCTCTATGTTGTCGGACGTCGCGTCCCATCCCAGCATGTACTCCACCAGCTTGGACAGCTCCATCGCCCCCCTGAAGCCGTGCTGCTTAAGCCCCTCCACCCACTTCGGGTTGAGCACGCGGCTCCTCATGACGAACGCCGTCTCCTCCTCCAGAGTGCGCAGCTTCAGCCTGTCCGGGTCCGAGCTGTCACCCATCACGCAGAACGGCTTGCGCCCCCCGTAGGCCCTCACCACGGCGTTGAGGCCCCCGAGGACCTCGTAGTCGTCGTCGATGTCCAATAGGTCGAACTCCCTGTCGTTGTGGTTCTTCACGGTGACGTCGAGGGAGGACATCCTGTTCTTGAACGGCTCCTCCATCTTCTCGCCCTTCCACTTCCTGCCGTAGGCGTAGCACCCCCAGGTGGTGTATGCCTGGGCCAGGTCCTCTATCGTGTTCCACTTCGACGACTCTATGAGGACCCCCGTCCCGCAGCCGTGCTCCCCTGGAGGGTCCCCGAATATGCGTATCATCGAGCGGAGGCTCGCCTCCGCCGGCGAGAGGCCCTCGGATATGTACCTCTGTATGTCCTTCCTCAGATGTTTCCTGAGGTAGTTCGACTCGTCCGACTCGTCGAGGGAGGAGATGATCTCGACCCCCTCGTCTATCAGCTGGACCAGGTTGGGGAACGAGTCCCTGAACATGCCGCTGATCCTCAGCGTGACGTCTATCCTCGGCCTCCCGAGCTCCTCGACCGGTATCACCTCGAGCCCCACCACCCTTCCGCCGAAGGACCCCCATTTGGGCCTCAGCCCCATCAGGTACAGGATGTACGCTATGTCGTCGCCCCCAGTCTTCATCGTGTCGGTGGCCCACACGACCACACCCACGTTCTCGGGGTAGCAACCCATCTCCCTGACGTGGCGATCCACCATCTCCTCCGCCATCTTCACCCCGATCTTCCAGCAGATCTCGTTCGGCACCGTCTCGGGGTCGATGGAGTAGTAGTTCTTCCCCGTGGGGAGGAGGTGCGCGTTGCCCCTCGTGGGCGAGCCGGAGGGCCCGGGCGGGACGTACCCCCCAGACGAGCCCCTGAGCAGGAGGTCCATCTCGTCGGATATGCGCGCGATGCTAGGGTGGAGCGTGTCGCAGACGAACTCCAAGGTCGCCCTCGCCGCCTCCCAGCCAGGGCCGATTAGGCCGCTGGCGAAGGGCAGGCATTCCTCTTTGGAGAAGCCCCTGTCGTGCATCCCCCCAATGAGTTCCCACGCGAGGGAGTCCACCTCGTCGAGGACGACGCCGTTGAGCCTCCCGTCCGCGCCCGTGCCCGACGGGTCCTCTAGCAGCGCGTCTATGTCGAGCCCCCTCGCGGAGGCTATGGACCCCCTGAGCGACGGGACGCCCCCGTTCCTCAGCCGGGTCATGCAGTAGACCATCTCCTTCATCCTCTCGCCCTCGGGCGCGTGGCCGAGCACGTGGAGCCCGTCCTTGATCGTGGCGTCTTTCAGCTCCGTGACGTAGTCGTAGATCAGCTCGGCCTTCTCGGCGACCTCCTCGACGGACGCGCCCTCCTCGAGCCCCAGCTCCTTGAACATCGACAGCCCGGTGATTATCTGGTGTATCTTATCCAGCGCGATCTCCGACTTCTCCGCCTGTGCGGTGGACTCGGTGTTCAGCAGGGCCTGGAGCGCGACATCGAGCTCGGCGAGCCCCTCGTAGCCGTCCGCGCGGGTCATCGCGGCCACCATGTACCCTATGAGGACGGAGTTGGTCCTCCTTTTCGCCTCCATCCCCTCCCCGGGGTCGTCGATTATGTACGGGTACACGTTCGGCATGGTCTCGAGGACCACGTCGGGGTAGCAGTCCTCCGAGAGGCCGTTCCCCTTCCCCGGCAGCCATTCCAACGTCCCGTGCGTGCCCATGTGCACTATCAGGTCGGCGCCGAACTCGTCCCTTATCCACCTGTAGTACGCGAGGTACTGGTGGGGCATGACGACCTCTGTGCTGTGGTACAGCTGCTCCGCGTGGGCGTGGTGCCCCCTGTTCGGCTGTATGCCTATGAAGAGGTTCCCGTTCCTCACCCCTGGGACGATGAACCTGCCGTCGTGGGTGGTTATCTCCCCTGGCGGGTCGCCCCAGTTCCTGCACATGGCCTCGCGGGGGGCCGCCGGGACGCGGTTGAACCACTCCATGTATCGCTCGAGCCCTATCATGTCGGCGGCGCGCCCCGGTATCTCGTCCGCCGGGACCCATTCGAGGTCGTTCGTCAGGGCGGCCATCATCTCGTCGACGATCCCCTGGCTCGTCTCGGGTATATGGTCTATGACGTAGCCTTTCTCTTTCATCCTGACCATCATGTTCCTGATGCTCTCGAAGGTGTCGAGCCCGCCGGCGCCGCCCAGCCGGTCGTTGCAGGGGGGGTACATGTTGAGCATGACCACCACCTTGGCCTCGGGAGGGGGCACGGCCTTGAGCTCGGCCCACCTCACCGCCAGCGACGCGATCCGGTCCACGCGGTCCTGGACGAACCTGTTCCTGTACAGCCCCCGCTCGTCCTTCTCCTTGAACTGCAGCGGCACCGTTATGACCTGGCCGTCAAGCTCGGGCCATATGACGCTGGTGGATATCTCTATGGGTCCCATCCCCACGGTGTCCTCCTCCCATCTGTCCCTGCTCTTCACGATAGTCTCCCCCTGGAGGACTGCCACGTCCAGGTCGTTGAAGAAGTTGTACGCCTCGCGCTCCTCCTCGCCCTCCCCGGGATCCCCGAGGGAGATCTGCGAGAACCCCATGCAGACGACTACCGAGCCGACTATCGGCCTCCCGCCCCTCGTGAAGTACCTCTCGATGACCCCCCTCACCCCTATCGACCCGGTCATCTCCCCCGGCGTCACGATGTAGAACACGGGTATGGCGTCCGCGCCGAGCCTCTCGATGGACTCCACCAGGGCGTCGACGGGGTCGAGGTCCCTGTCGATCCAGCCCTTCTGGTGGAAGAGTATCCCCACCGCCGGCCTCCGCCCGATGCGCCCAAGGTACTCATCCTCGTCGACAACGGCCTGGCCTGGCCTGTATATCCCCTGTGCGGGGAGCACCACCGGTTCGGGGATGTCGAGGGCGCCCGCCCCGCCCAGCCTCACGCATGCCCACTTGAGCACGCCGGCGCTGTTCTCAACGCCCCCTAGCTTCATGTACCTCATTACGAGGTCGTAGTCGTCGTCGGGGAAGAGGAACTTCCCCCTGTACTCCTTGTTGACCTCCGGCGCGCTGCAGCAGAGGAACATGGGGATGCCCCCCCGGTCTATCACGGACTGCAGCCTGTCCAGCTTCTTGAAGTAGGAGGGGTCGCTGTGTATGTTCAGCAGCACGAGGTCCGCTCGTCGCGTGGAGGCGAGGACGTCGGCGAAGGACTCCTCGTCCTCGTCCAGAGCCTCCGAGTTGGCGGTCACGACCCCGACATGCATGTCGACGTCGGAGAGGGACTCGCATGCCTCGCCGATCGTGTCCGCATCCATGTTCCCTGCAGATATGTGCACAATGGTCACGCCCTTCCCGCGACCTTCCTTCCCGTTGTCCGTGTGGATCGTCATCATGTCGTTATCCCCGCCTTCTCATTGGATTATACATCCAAATAGGTAAAAGGCTAAGGCAATAAATAGATGGTGACGCAGCGGCCCTCCGGAGGGCCCTCCGCCCCGCCGGCTCAGATCTTGCCCTTCGCCATCATATAGTAGCATATGGCGAAGAACGCCGCCCCGTACGCGGCCACCACGAGGAAGGACAGCAGGGGGAACGCCCAGCCCAGCGCAGCAGAGCGGATGCATTCCGTGGAGTATGTGAGCGGCAGGGCGGCGATGGCGTACTGCAGCCCCTCAGGCAGGGACGACACGGAGAACATCGTGCCGCACAGGAACGTCATCGGCACCACTATGACGGTGGAGAACATGATGATGGTGGTAAGGCTGTTGGACATGAACCCCACCAGCACACCTAGGAGGGAGTAGACCATGCACGAGAGGGCGATGGCGAGGACGAGGAGCGCGCTTATGTGGAGGCCGTCAGTCATCGCCACCCCGATCGCGAGAAGCACCGCGCACCCCAGCATCCCCCTTATGAACCCGATCAGGGCCTTCCCGAATATCACCGCCGAGGGGGATATGGGGCACAGCACGATCTCGTCGAAGGACGTGTAGTATATGCGCTGGGACAGGACCTTGTTCGCTATCGATGTGAAGCACGACGTCAGCGTTGATAGGGCTATGACCCCAGGTATCACGAACGCGACGTAGGACACGCCCTCCATGTCGCTGACGTGCGAGCCCAGCCCGTAGCAGAACGAAACGTAGTAGAGGAGGGGGGTGACCATTATCGTCACCATGATGGACAGCACGTTGCGCTTGAAGTAGTAGAGGTCCTGCAGGGAGACCCTCACCGTCTCGTCGAGGAACGACAGGATCATATCCTCACGACCTTGACGAAGTCCGCCGTCACTTCCCTGCCGGTCATCTCGAGGAACACGTCCTCCAGGGTCGTCTTCCTCAGGAGGACCGAGCCGTCGTCGCCGAAGCCCGCGACGAACCCCTTGGCCTCGTCCCAGTCGGAGAAGTACCTGTACCTCCGTATGCACCCCTCGCCGTCGTACTCCACGGCGAAGCGCCCGACGCTGTCGCAGAGCTCCCTGGGGCTCCCGAGGGCGACCCTCTTCCCGTTGTTCAGTATCGCGACCCTGTCGCAGAGGTTCTCCGCCTCCTCTATGTAGTGTGTGGTCAGGAAGATGGTCGTCCCCGCGCTGTTGAGCTGGCGGATCATGTCCCAAAGCATGTGCCGGGACTGCGTGTCCAGCCCCGCCGTGGGCTCGTCCAGGAAAAGTATCTCGGGGTCGTGCATGAGGGCGCACGCGATGGCGGTCTTCCTCTTCCAGCCGCCGGAGAGCTTGACGACCTCGTAGTCCAGGAAGGGGGTGAGCCCCAGCACCGCCGAGATGCTCTCCATCCTCTTCCGGATGTCCCCCCTCGGGACCTTCTGGAGGTACCCGTGGCATATGATGTTCTCCTTGACGGAGATGTCCTTGTCTAGGCTTATCATCTGCTGGACGAACCCTATCCTCTTCCTGATCTCCTTGTTGCCCGCCGGCACCTCGAAGCCGCCGACGCTGACGCTCCCGGACGCAGGGCGGAGGAGGGTGGTGAGCACCCGTATGGTGGTGGTCTTCCCTGCGCCGTTGGGCCCGAGGAAGCCGTATATCTCCCCGCGCCTGACGTTCACGTCCACGTGGTCGACGGCCGTCTTGTCGCCGAACCTCACGACGATCCCTTCCGCGCAGATCGCGTCCGCACGCCCTTCGCCGGCAGATGCGGTGGCGCTGTCTTCCGGGGGTGACATATTGGATGTATAATCCAATTCATTAATAATTGTTGCCTCGCGGGTCTTGGCTTGGGCGCGAGGCGACGCTCGGGAAGCGGCGGGAGGGGAGGCGTCTCAATCGTTAGTAATATTAACTAATATGGATGTATCCTCCAATATGTCATCGGCATTACCAGAGAAAAAGGATCTCAAGATAGCCCTCGTCGTGGTGGACGTCCAGAGGAAGTTCACGGGAGGGTCCATACCGAAGGGGGGCAGCAAGGAGGAGATCGACACGATCAACAAGGCGGCGGCGATGTTCCGCGAGCACGGCCGCCCCGTCATATTCATCTATTTCGACGGCCCCTGCCACTGCTCCGTGTACGGGGGGGACGACGGCGACGAGTACCTGCATGGGGTCGTGTCCGACCCGAGGGACGTCATAGTGCACAAAGAACATATGAACTCCTTCCAGGAGACCAGGCTGGCCGACGCCGTGAAGGAGTGCGGGTGCGACTGCATACTGCTGGCGGGGATGGTGACCCAGTACTGCGTCATGGGTACGTACTACGGGGCGTTCGACCACGGCCTGAGCCCGTACCTGCTCGCTGGCGGGACGATAGCCACCGACGAGAAGTACAACCAGGCCGCATGCGTGCTCTGCAAGACGTTCGCCCTCGAGGACGTGGAGGAGAACCTCCGCACGACGAAGACGCCGGACTCGTCGGGGACGTGCGGATGCGAGTACCAGAGATGCGGGGCGGCCGGCCACTGAGGCAGCGGCGCCAGCCCACCCCTGACGTGATCCCGTGCGGTCCCTGGGCGGTCGCACCGCGCACATAGCGCACGGCGACCCGGTGACGCGACGACCCGATGCGGCAACTGCGGGAACCCCGTGCCCGAATGGGCCATGTACAGCTTCTCTTCTGTGCCGCCATGCCAGGGATCGGGCCTTATGTGATGGAGTATACATCCAATACATTTAAATTCATATTGGATGATACCTCCATCTGATAAATATGGGAATAAGTAAAACGGTAATCGCCATCGTGGCGGTTGTGGCGGTAGTGGCCGCAGGGGCGGGGATCGCCTACGTGGTCATGAACGATGAGAGCGTCGACGGCATCGTCGACGGCACAGGCAGGGTCGTCAATGTGGGCACCTCTAACAGGGTGGTGACCACGTCGGCGACGGTCGCTGAGATAATATGCGGCTTGGGCGGGTACAGCAAGCTGGTGGGGGTCACCATGGACAGCTCTTATGGAGTCGACGAGTATATCCCCGGGATACCCAACGACAACTACCCTAAGCTCATCAACGACGGTCTTGACAACGGCACGCTGGTGAACCTGGGCCCCATGTGGGAGATGTCGGCGGAGTCCGTGCTCCTCGCGAACCCGGACCTGGTCATAATGGGGGGGTACTTCAACAGCCCTGCGACGATATCCGCGCTTGAGGACATGGGGGTCCCCGTGGTGATATTGAAGGATGACAACGCGTTCGACAACATATATTTCAACATCGAGCTCGTAGGGAAAGTGATAGGCAAGGTGTCGGAGGCAGAGGTCCTCGTGGGCCAGGTCAAGTCGGCGATAGGGAAGATAGTCGACTGGACAAAGTCAATAGGCGCGCCATCTCAGAGCGTGGCCGTGCTCATGGGGCTCGGGGGCGACTGGGGAGACGCCTATGCATGCGGCGAGGCGTACATCTTGGGGACGCCCCTGATAACCACGCTGGGCGGAACCAACGCGTTCTCCAACATAAGCGAGATGTACCTGCCCGTGCCCACGGAATCCATCCTGACCGCCGACCCGGACATCATCATCGACGTCACCCCTGCCACCAGGGCGGCATTGGACGCGGTGAAGACCGACCCGCTGCTGAAGGAGATATCGGCATCCAAGAACAACAGGGTGTACGGCGCCTTTGAATCGAGCGGGACAGCGTTCACCTTGACCACCCAAGGGTTCGTCAGCGGCGTCGCGATGATGGCCATGTTCATGTACGAGGATTACCTGGACTTCAGCATCGACAACTACCTGGGCAGCGACTATGCGGACTACCTCAAACTGTTCTGGGAACAGGTAAACGCTTGAAAAACAAAGGCGCCCCGAGCGCCATTCTATTTTTTATTTGTCTGATTTTAGCGATAGCTGTGATGGTTTTCACCGGCGTCAAAGAGAACAAAGAGCCGTGTTCCTCTGAGGGCGTTATCACGGCATAGGCGTGCGTGTCCCGATACAGCAATATTAATACGGTTGGAGATATACCGTGATGGATTATACATCCAAGTGGTATTAATGGCAACCTGCCGGAAAAAAATGAATGCAGACTCAGCCGTGGCGTCGGCCCCCGTCGTGTTCTCCGGCGGCGACTGCGCGGGCTGTACCGACAAGCCCCTGATGCAGGCGGGCGCTTAAGGGGCCAGGCGTCTTCGGGCGTTGCGTTCAAACTTTAGAAAATCGGGGAACAGGGTGTGATGAGATGGCATATGACTGGAGCGACGTTGTGTCGGCAGAGAAGAGAGAGGATCGCAGGACGGTGCGGGAGTTTCCTTGCGGGGCGTCCGTCCATAGGCAGAACAGGTCACTGATAGTGACGCCCCCGTCCGGGGGCTGGAGGGCGCTGTCCACAGGCAGTTTCAACGGCGGGTTCATGTCCTCCCCCTCGGCGGTGTTCAATACCACGAGCATAGGCGGGCGGGCGGAGTACGCCAGCATGGGGAGGCCCAAGGAGTTCCACGACATGCGCACGCGTGAGTACGCCAGGTTCCTCGGCCTCGACCCCGACTCCACGGTGGGGCTCGGGACGGCGGCGCACATGGACAACGCCGCGACGGGCACGGCCGAGGCGGACGGGATCGAGGTCTCTGCTGTGATCACGGGGGGGATACGCGGCAACGGCGGCCGCGCCGGGGACCCC